>Ga0335073_10000126_pt1 | contig 86122 bp, 76 predicted proteins | sample Lox_Sample_22_FD_207093 | JGI IMG/M metagenome (GOLD analysis project Ga0335073, IMG submission 207093) | Soil microbial communities from Loxahatchee National Wildlife Refuge, Florida, United States - Lox_Sample_2.2 | ecosystem: Environmental > Terrestrial > Soil > Wetlands | place: USA...
TGAGTGGCCTGGATTGTGCAGGTTCCCACTGAAAGCAGTGTGGCCGTTGACGACGCCACCGTGCAAACACTGGGAGTGCTCGAACTGAAGATTACCGGCAACCCAGAACTTGCAGTAGCAACCAATGGCACCGGCGTGTTAATCATTTGAGTTGCGATCGACACAAAGCTGATCGTCTGCGGCAGTAGATTCACCACAAAATTCTGTGTCACTGGCGGTGCCGGTGAATAGACACTGTTTCCCGGCTGGCTTGCCTGGATGGTGCAGTTTCCAGCAGCAACCAATGAAGCAGCCGTACCCGCGACTGTACAGATTGCCGGGCTGGTCGAGGCGAGGCTCACCGTAAGTCCGGAACTCGCGGTGGCTGTCAGAGGGACATTCGATAAGACGGACTGAGCAGAGATCGACGCAAAGGATATTGTTTGTTGAGTATTTCCTGTTGCAAAACCGTTCAACTCAATGGTCTGGGAAACTGTTGCGTCGAGTGTGTTGTCACTCAAATTGAGAGTGCCGCTGATTGGCCCCGCTTCAGAGGGCGCAAAGTTGACGGGCAAGAGACAAGACTGGCCTGCTGCTAGCGCACCCGCGGACGAGACGCCCGAGGTGATTAGTGGGCATGTCCGCGCCCCGGTATTGCCAAGAGTGAAGTTGGACGAAATCGTCGGGTTGCTTCCACTGCTTGGAACAGGGAAATTCAGCATTGCGTTCCCCGCGTTCTCGACAGTGACAATTTGCGGGCTGTCGCTGCTCGTCGAACCCGGAACTGCATTGGCAAATACTAGACTTGGGGGATCTGCAAAATCCTCTTTCAGAACGCGATTGTTGTATGTGTCAGCTACGTAGAGGTTGCCGTTGTAGCTCCCTGAAATTTCGAGCGGTGCATTTAGGGTCGATGTCGACACCAGAGTTTCGATATAGGATCCTGCAGACGGAGCTTCTTTCAATATCCGGTTGTTGTAGCTGTCAGCAATATAAACATTACCTTCTCCGTCGACGGCAACTCCGAAAGGATACGACAATGGACTGGTCGGAATCGTGCTTTCGGTATAGCTTCCCGATGAGAGCGATTCTTTCAAAACTCTACTGTTGTAAGTATCAGCGATATAAACATTGCCGCTAGCATCGGCGGCGACGCCGGATGGGAACGATAGAGCGCTCGTAGGGATCACAGTCTCGCTATAACTGCCGGATGAAGGTGATTCCATCAGGACGCGATTGTTTCCATAGTCCGCTATATAGATGTTGCCATTTCCATCCGCTGCGACTGCCGCTGGATTCTGCAGAGCACTCGTCGGCACCGTGCTCTCAACAAACTGACCGTCGGCCAAAGTCTCCCGGAGCACTCGGTTGTTGACAGTGTCTGCGATAAACAGATTTCCGCTTCCATCGATGGCAACACCTGTTGGACTCGCAAGGGCGCTTGTCGGGATCGAACTCTCAACGTAACCGCCTAGAGAAAATGTCTCCTTCAACACTCGATTGTTGCCTGTATCTGCAATATAGACATTCCCGCTAGCATCCACGGCAATTTGGGACGGATATGCCAGTGCGCTCGTAGACAAAGTACTCTCACCGCCCGGGAGAAAAATAACCTGCGGTCCCACTCCCGTTCCCTGCAAATAACCGCCTGCGATCACACTCCCTGAGTCATCTAGGAGGGACACTGCCCCGTAGAGACTTCCGGGATACGTCGGTGTGAAAGTAACGTTCACCGTACAACTGGACCCGGCACTGTAGCTCGTTCCAATTACGCAGCTTCCTCCGCCCGCACTGGCAAAATTTAATCCGGTTGCACCTTGAGTCAAAACCGAGATGCTGCCCAGTATCGCCGCCGAGTAGACGTTGAGCGTCACCGGCGTCGGCGAACTCGTGCTGCCTACATTCACTGAGCCAAGGTTGGCGCTGGTCATTGCGTTGACAGCCGCGACCGTAAAGCTCTGTGTGGCAGTCGGAGCCGCAGCGTATACAACACCATCCCCGGGCTGATTCGCCTGGATCGTGCATGTTCCCGTGGCGGCAAGCACCGCTGTCGAGCCCGAAACTGTGCACACGCTCGAAGTCGTAGTAGTGAAGACAATGGGTAGTCCAGAACTGGCTGTGGCGCTCAGAATGACCGGTGCGGATTTGTTGATGATTTGATTCGAGATCGGAGCGAAGGTAATGGTTTGAGGCAAGAGGGTTACTGTGAAGCTTTGAGCGACAGCAAGCGCCGGTGCATACACGGGGCTACCTGGCTGATTAGCCTGAATGGTGCAGGTCCCAGCGGTCATGAGCGAAGCCGATAGTCCAGAAACAGAACAGATGGATGGCGTGGCTGAAACAAAGCTGACAGGCAAACCCGAACTTGCTGTGGCCACCAGACTCAGAAACGAACCTGCGAACTGCGGGGAGATTGGCGAGAAAGTGATGGTCTGTTGGGTGCTGCCAGTTCCGGTTCCGCTGAGCATGATGTTTTGACTCGCAGACAAATTGAGAGCATTGTCGGTTAAGATCAGGGGCGCGCTGAAAACACCCGAGGATCCAGGCGTGAAACTAATCGGAAGCAGACAGGATTGACCGGACGCAAGTGTGCCTGGAGCTGAAGCTCCTGCGGCTAGAAGAGGGCAAGCCGACATTACACCGCTATTCAAAGCGAAGTTTGAGGGGATGTTCGGATCGGTCCCACTGGCTGGAACTGAAAAGCTCAACACGGCGTTTCCATTGTTCTCTAAGGCGATGGTTTGCGGGCTGTCGCTGCTGGCCGAGCCAGGAGCCGTAGGTGCGAAGCTGAGACTAGGCGCGTCCGCTAAGTCTTCTTTTAGGATTCTATTGTCATACGTATCAGCGATGGCGATGTTTCCGTTACTGGCGACCACGACACCGGATGGTCCGCTTAAGGTACTGGTCGATACCGTACTTTCGACATAGCTTCCGGATGAAACAGTTTCTTTTAGAACACGATTATTATAAGTGTCGGCAATGAAGACGTTGCTGTCTCCATCTACTGCAATCGATTCTGGGTAATTGAGAGTACTCGTTTGGACAACGCTCTCGGTATAGCTGCCAGAAGAAACGGTCTCCATCAGAATCCGGTTGTTCCCGGAATCTGCGATATAAAGGTTGCCATTTCCATCGACGGCAACCGCTCCCGGGTAAGTCAGAGGGCTCGTAGGAATTACGCTCTCGATGTAGTTTCCGAGTGATAGCGCCTCAATCAAAACCCGGTTATTTGCGGTATCCGCAACGTAGACATTTCCCGAACCGTCCACAGCCACGCCACTAGGCCAGCTGAGCGGGCTCGTCGGAACCGTGCTTTCGCTGTAGCTTCCGGCCGAAAGCGTCTCCTTTAACACACGGCTGTTGCCCGTGTCTGCGATATAAACGTTGCCAGCCGCGTCGACCGCCACTCCCGACGGGCTAGTCAGGGCGCTCGAAGGAATTGTGCTCTCGGTATAACCATTCGCCGAAGCGGTCTCCTTTAACACACGATTATTGCCCGTGTCCGCTATATAGAGATTCCCAATGTCATCCTGAGCGACCCCAGCTGAGTATGCCAATGTACTCGTCGGAATTGTGCTTTCGGTCCCAGGCAAGAAATCAATTTGTGGTCCAATGCCCGTGCCCTCGAGATATGCAGTCGCGAGTGAGTTCCCTGATCCGTCTGCGAGAACGACAGCGCCATAACGGGCTCCCGAGAAGCTCGGCGTAAATGTCACTGACACACTACAAGCCGAACCCGCGCTGTAGTTCGTTCCAACCGCACAGGTCCCTAAACCGGCTTTGGTGAAGTCCAGGCCCGTCGCTCCTCGGGTCAATACTGTTGCGCTTGCGACGGTTCCCGAGACATTGAACACGAGATTGACATTTATTTGAGAACTAGTTCCCCCGATGTTCACTGATCCGAAGGCTGTAGCCGTCACCTGATTTGCTGAGGCAACCGCGAAGCTCTGCGTAACCGTGGAAGCAGCCGCGTACACAATCCCATCGCCCGCCTGGCTGGCCTGGATCGTACATGTCCCCGTGGCAACGAGGACTGCAGTTGAGCCAGTAATGGTGCAAACGCTCGAAGTTGTGGACAAAAAATTAACGGGAAGTCCCGAGCTGGCCGTCGCTGCCAGGGCCACCGGCACCGACGTGTTGATTATCTGTGTCGGGATCGTTGCGAAGGTGATCGTCTGTGGCTGTAGATTTACGGTGAAACCCTGCGTGACGGTGACAGCCGCCGCATACGTGCTGTTTCCCGACTGACTGGCTAGGATGGTGCACGTTCCGGCGGCAATTAGCGAGGCTGCTGTCCCAGTGACCGTGCAAATCGTCGGAGTAGTCGAGCTAAAGCTGACCAGTAAACCGGAGCTGGCGCTTGCTACCAAGGCGAGGTTAGAGTTCGCAAACTGAGATCCAATTGGAGAGAAGTTGATGGTCTGCTGCGTGTTGCCGGTGCCGACTCCGCTCAACTGAATGGTTTGCGACGCCGCAGCGTTCAGTGAATTGTCCGTCAATACCAGCGAGCCGCTGAAAGTTCCAGCCTCTGTTGGCACAAAGCTAGTGGGCAGTGAACAGGATTGGCCGGCATCAAGAGTGCCGGCCGATGGGCCAACCGTCACGTATGGGCACGCCGACGCTCCGGACATGTTCAACGAGAAGTTCTGAGTGATGCTCGGGTTGCTTCCACCGTTTGGAACCGGGAAACTCAGAACTGCATTTCCGATATTCTCAAGCGTCACGGTCCGCGGGCTATCGCTGCTGGTGGAACCTGGCACAGTCGCCGCAAAACTCAGGCTCGGTGGATCGGCAAGATCCTCTTTAAGAACACGATTGTTCCCCGAATCCGCGATATAGACGTTACCGAGCCCATCCACTACGACCGATGAGGGCCAGTTAAGGGCACTGCTAGGAACTGTGCTCTCCGTGTAATTGCCAGCGACAGGTACTTCCTTTAAGACGCGATTGTTTCCCGAATCCGCAATATAGATATTGTTGGCATCGTCCACTGAAACCGATGCGGGAGAGTTCAGCGCACTCGTGGGGACCGTGGTCTCCTCATAGCTCCCAGCCGAAGGAGCTTCCACCAATGCCCGATTGTTTCCCGAATCTGCAATATAGATATTGCCGTTGCTGTCGACAGCTACGCCTGAAGGGTAACTCAAGGTGCTTGTGGAAACCGTGCTTTCCGTGTAGCCCCCAGCCGAAAGAGACTCCATCAGTATTCGGTTATTTCCCGAATCTGCTATGTAGACATTCCCGCTGGCGTCTACAGCAACTGCAAGAGGCCAATTCAGCGTGCTGGTCTGGATTGTGGATTCAACATAACTGCCTGCAGAGAGAGTTTCCTTTAGAACCCGATTATTACCGGAGTCAGCGATGTAGATGCATCCGCTCGCGTCAACTGCAATACCGGAAGGCCAAGCAAGTGCACTGGTCATAATGATGCTTTCCGAAAAGGCGCCATTCGAAAAGGCTTCTTTCAGCACGCGGTTGTTCCCAGAATCGGCGATAAATACGTCGCCGTTTCCATCCACGGCGACTAATGACGGATAGGCCAGTGTGCTGGTTGGAACTGGGATTTCAGTTCCGGCGAGAAAGTTCACTTGGGGGCCAACGCCTGTACCTTGAAGATAAGTCGTTGCGACCACTGACCCGGACCCGTCTGCAAGTACGACGGCCCCGTAACGTGCCCCAGAAAACCTGGGTGTGAAAGTCACATTGACGCTACATTGTCCTACGCCGTTCGTGTTTAAAGTGCAGGAGTCCAATCCAACACTCGCAAAATCCAGTCCACTGCTCCCGGCTGTCATCACCGACACTGCACCTAATGTCGATACGTTGTTAAAGGCGAGGGTTACAGCAATAGGCGCGCTCGTGGTTCCGATATTCACGGAACCGAATTGAATGGCGGAAGATCCACTCTGACCGTGTGCGGATTGTGTCGCGGCGACGAAATGGGATAGAAAGAAGGCAGCCGATAATACGAACGAAGAAGCCCTGAACAAACACTTCACTACCGCCTCCTTGTGAAGGCAAAGCACTTACGAATCCATGAGTTGAGGCGTGGCTCTGATCCATTCTGAAGCTTGGATCTGGCGAGCAAACATGATCGTCGCCGTCAAACGCACCCATCTCCTTTAGCCCGATGGTCAGGGCCGAGTATTTGAAGGATTGACAAGGAGAGCACTTCATGCTCCTCACTGCAACCCGTCATGAGTTACTGGAACACGCACAGTGCTGCTCCGCGGTTAGCGAAATTCGAAGAAGCCCCTGCGAACGTAGGGATTCCTTCGCTGGACCAAAATTAAACTTTCCGCAGTGATTAGGGGGTAGGAGAGCAGCTTTGCCACATCGGAGCGTGACGAAGCATCACCATGACAAAGATAATGACGATAAACTACTTCCTATCTCTGTCTGGGAGCAGAAGATGGAAGCCTTAATGATTCTCGAAACCTTGCCATCGAACTTACCTCTTTCCGGATTGGCAGTCAAGTGAAAATTTGATTGTGGCATCGGCTGGATTGAAACGCTCATGCCAAATCAATCAGATGTCCGAAGAGAGTCTGACAAAAAGCAGTGCCTCTGTCTGACGCTCTCTTATCAACTGATCGCGACTTCCTTGTACGAGAGAACTATTCTTTGTTCGTAAACCGACTGAATTCGTTTCAACATGCGTGCGGTACGAACCGCCACTGACCTTGACCCTCACGCAGCGTGAGGCCCGCATTGCTCTGCATCTGAGCTGACAGACTTGTTGCCTGCTCTTTGCCTCCGGGCAGCTGGAATTATACGCCGAGGCTCAGCGTGTCAAGGCTCATGGCCACGCAGTCGCGCAAACCGCGATTCGGCGCGCGTTCGTCGAATCGCAGCCTACTTTTGTAGGCGAGCCTTTTGGAACGTCTGGCCCGGTTCCGGGCTGGGCAGCGGCAAACGCTTGCATTCGAACGTAGGCGGCGCTTCTCTTCTCAAGTCATCCGCTCTCCCGCCGCCCCCTGAATGCCATGCGGAAGAAGACCGAAATTACTTCTTTCAGCAAGTGCCCACTTTATGCGACTTTATGGCAGAGCCGGTCGAAACTCAATGTCAATGCTCTCCGCAGCGCTTCGATGTACGGCTCACGCAGAGGCTGGTACGTGCCCCTTATTTGCGCAGGGCAATAGATACGCTGCACGAGCTTGCTCCCATTCCACATTTCAAGCCATCGATGATCGGCTGTGAAGCACAGTTTTCGCAACCTTGCAGAATAGAGATCACGACAGTCGGCACATCACTGGCCTTATTGCTGCTTTTCTGACAACTGTTCGGTGCACACACCGCAATGTGATTCGCCTCACACGCTATGAAGGCCCGACAACACATTGTCGTTCACGCGAACCAATCGAGTAATTGCTGCGAGATTTGTGATTTAAGTCAGAACCGCCAAAGTTATGCACAGGAAATTAGAAGGGCGAGTGAAAAACTCGCTTGACTTCCCGCGCAGAATTAGCGACAGTATTGCGCGGAAACTGAGCAGCCGTTCAAAGAGTTATTTGCTTCGTTTCTTTCCAGGCCCGTTTCACACTGCCGTGCGAGACGGTCCTTCCTTTCTCCCAAACTCTGCGTGAACCTCCATCTAGACGCGCCGAAGGAGCCTCTGCGCGATGCGCCTGACTTCTTCACACGCTCCGCCGATTGTGGGCGAAGAGGAGCTTTGTGCGCTCAAATTATGCATCACGAGTCGCGACAATCCTCGTGCTTGTCACCATGACCGCAACCATAGGAGGAGCACGGCCCCACAAGCATGGACAAAAGGCTTGGGTGCGATTCTTGGCAAACAGCACACTTATCCGTAGTACTTGGGCACAAAACGAAGACACTTATCTGGCCCAAGTAGAGTTTCGCCGCGACGACGAGAAGATTCTCGTTCGCTTGGTGGATGCGTATCCCAATGAAACTGTCCCTTTATCCATCGACATGTTGACAGCAGACGCTGGAACGGTGCTTCGAGTCGTGCGCGACCGACGTTGCGACCGGCCCTATGGAGAAATGTCACTGCGGACCGCTCCCGGAGATACGATGGCGATTCTTTTGCAGCCGCTCCACTACCGACCGCATCTGAATGCAACGCCTGCCCCGGACGCAATTCTGCCGTGTTATCGAACGGTGCGGTGATGACGGAACTTTGGGGAGAAATCTCGTATCTCTGCGCGCCGTTATCGGGAGCAAGACAAGAAAGGATATCCCAATGACTCACATGCCAAACATTCACTGCGCCGCGCTCTGGCCTTGGCTCTCATTGTTGTCACTGCGGGCCGTTGTCGGTCTGCCTTATTCGGCTCAGACCAACGTCGTGCCTTCAGATTTAGACGTGGTTGCTCGATGGTATTGGCACGGCAGCTGCGATGGAAGGTTATGAAGATACGGACCGATCGAAGTTTGGCGAGACACAGGATTATCTAGACCACGTGAGGACGAACCTCATTAGGTCTGGAGTCACGCTTTTCCCATTTTCGCTACAGCCAAAGTGAAGAAGCAACCGAAAGGAGAGGAAGATGAGGTTTAGGAAGCTCTTCATCCAGTTGGCGCCAATATTTGCCCTCCAATTGGCGTGGTCGTCACTTCTGACGCCGGAGTTACTCAGTCAGGAGCAATCATTCCCGGCGCCTCCGGTTGGTGGGATTCTCGGAGTTAAGGACGCTTCGGCCATGACAGAGGTTGCTGGATTCCTGGAAGCATCTTCGGCGACAGGATGGCATGATCTTGAGGGTTCGGGCACTTTGACTTTTCCCGCTGGCGATGAGCATTCGGCGACTCTCTGGCTTTCGGGGGCGCAAGAGTCTCGTCTTGACGTTGTAATGGACTCCGGCACGCGGAGTTCCAGATTGGCGACGACGTCTGGGCGGTTCCGGGATGAAAAGGGCAATCAAACTCCCGTCTTCCCCGACACCGCAAGTCGCGGCATCTTCGCATTTTCGAGAATCTGGGCGGAAGGCGCAAGTACTTCGCAGATTTCTTTTCATGACCAGGGAATGTTGAGCGTGACGGGTCAGAGTCTGCACCGAATCACGATGGAATACCCATATGTGCAAGCGAGCGGGTTCAGGCCGACTGTGGCGACGGATCTCTATTTCAATCCGACGACACATCTGCTCGTATTCAGTGTTGAGGATGTCAGATTCATGCAGGTTCCGTACCGGCTTTTTCGCAGAGTTACCGAATATAGCAACTACCAAACGATTGGCGCGATCACTTTTCCAGCTTCCATTCGGCAGACGCTCGATGGTCAGGTGCAGTGGAAGCTTCAAATAACGCAAATCACAACCAACACCAATCCTCCGGATAGCACATTCTCGTTTTAAGGAGCCTGCCCATGCGCCGTCCAGCATTCTTCCTGCCACTGATTATCTCTTTTGTGATTGCGCAGCCCTACCTTTTTGCACAAAACTACCTATACGGAATCGGCAATCAGACATGGGGGATTAATATACCGATCGAAAATGGCTTCATCAACGTTGCCAACGGCGAGGTACACATCGAAATCCCCCTGGCGACACTGCCGCAACGCGGAAGCCTTCCGCTGGACGAAAGGCTTGTCTACGACAGTCGTATTTGGCAGATCGTCCCCACCGAGTCCGGATATCAGTTTGAACCGGTAAATGTTCCAGCAGCAGTATCCTCATCAAGCTATAGCCCGGTAATCTGCCAGAACAATCCGCCAGGTCCGTGTCCACCTCTGAATCTTCCGAACTCTATGGCTGGCTGGAGATTCGTCGCCGGAAATGAAGTGGGCCTGATTCAGCAAAACCTCGAATATAGCGGCACCCTCGACAGTTATTCCTACTACTACTGGAGTTGGACAGATCCATCCGGAACGACCCACCAATTTCCTTTTTACACTGGCACTCAATACTGTCCGAGCTGCGGTCCAGAAAACACGTACGGATATGCGGTAGATGGAAGCGGCTACTTCATGAACGTAACTAACTATCAAGACGCGACTGTCTTTGACGCGACAGGCACGGAGATCTTTCCAGCCGTCATCGATCGAAACGGGAACACCTTTACGTCCAACAGTAACGGGGCCCTAGTCGACACACTTGGGCGGACGCCCGTCACTCAATCAACAAACGGCGACACCACGACGTATAGCGTCTTGACAATTGGCGGCGCGACGAAAACTTATACGATTACCACAGAAACGCTCAACGTCAACACTGCTTTCGATCAGCTTACCGTCAATGAATATTCCGGAACACTCACTGCGATTCACAGCATTGAGTTGCCCGACGGAAGCAGCTACACGTTCAACTACGACTCTGGAACTTCTTCCGGCCACTACGGTGAGCTGGAGAGCATAACATTGCCGACTGGTGGAATAGTGACACTCGGATATCAGAATTACCTCGACTCCTACCAAAACGAAAATCGCTGGCTGAGCAGCTACGAGGGAGGAAACGGTAGCTACAGCTTCACGCCGCAGGTTGTCACGCAGTGTTCAGGATCAAATGAGGTCGGCTGTCAGGAGAAGATGACCGCGATGGACGGAAATGGAAATACCGTCGTTTACCAGCTGACGCTAAACAATGGGGCATGGAACTCGCAGCTCGATTATTATAACGGGAGCTCAACACATATTCTGTCGACGGCCACCAATTACAACTTCACAACTCCATGCACAGCGTGGTGGTGTACTGGCGCCGAATGGGTCACAGCGTCAACTACCACGACAACATTGAGTGACACAGGCCAGGTAGCGACAACAAACTATCAATATGGCCAGCCGTGGTCTAGCAGTCCGACCGTCGTACAAATGTGGGATTATAACGTTTCTACAAGCTCAAACCCGTCAAAGGAAATTGACTACAGTTATGATTATACGGTTAACGGCGCAAACTTTCTCACAGGGGTCGACGTGAAGACCGCGAGCACCTATCCCAATGTGGTGTCGCAGACCGAATATGAGTACGACGGCGAGGATCAATATAACGGCCAGTACCTGGTCAGCCCAGCCGCCTGCCCAAGCACTTCCGTTCAATCGGCGGGCAGTCTGCCAAATCTGATCGGGGCGCCGGGTGCACGTGGCAATCTTACTTGTGCATTTAGTGGTATAGGATCAAATCCATCAAATGGCGTCTACACGAGCGCCACTTATGACAGCGCGGGTATGCTACTTAGCTCTACAGACGCAAACAACAATACAACGACCTATTCAAATATGTGTTCTGACGCATATACACAAACTGTGACATATCCAGTCACCGTGAACGGTTCCAACCTTCAAACGAGCACGGCGTATGATTGTTCATCAGGCCTCCTGACGTCGGCGAACGACATGAACAGGAATCCGACGACCTATTCCTACTTCATAAGTGGTGCCGACATCGGGCGCCTTCAAGAGGTAACGTTCCCGGATACTGGCAGTACGACCTACTCATATCCATCCGCTCTCGAAGTGGACACTACAACGGCTCAAAACTCCTCAAGCAATGTCATCTCAAAGAGCATTCGTGATACATATGGGCGTCCGTATCAAACTATCGCGGTTGCCCCGGAGGGAAACATCAGCTCAGAGACCTCTTACAATGCCCAAGGTAGACCGTATTGCGTGACAAATCCACATTTGCAAGGCACAAGTTCGCCGACTGACGGGCAGACGTGTGTATCATATGACGTGCTTGGTCGGCCAACCCAGACAAGCTACCCTGATGGTGGCTCGCTGACATATACGTATTCTGGACCTACAGTAAGCATCAGCGGAGGTCCAACGTATACATACAATGCGTTTCACGACCTTCTAAGCGTCGTGGAATCGCCAGGCTGGGAGACTGATTATCAGTACAGTAATGGTCTGGATGAGATAACAGAGGTGGATCAATGGGGTGGACCGAAGGGATCAACGTCTCCCGGAGACCGCCAGCGTTTGTTTGCTTACGACAGTCTCGGAAGGAAGACCGCGGAATGGATTCCGGAGGATCAGTCATCGACTAGTCAGGCATCGGTGAGCTGTCCGAGTGCATCATCCGGGTCGTGGACCGGACCGTGGACGGAATGTTCCACCCTGGACGGCAATGGAAATGTGACCCAATCCACCAACAATGCTGGGAACGTCTTAAACTACCAATACGACGCGCTGAACCGCCCCACGCTCGAGTGGAGTTCCTCAGGCTCGTTTGGTTATAGCTATGCCTATGATGGCACCGACGGGTATTCACACACAAACGCTCTTGGTAATCTCACGTATTCAACGAACCCGTACACAGGAAATGTGGGTTCAGTCTATTCATATGACACCATGAACCGCTTAAATAAAGAGCAAGTCTGCGTGCCGGGGGACTGCTACTACTCGACGGCTGAAACCTACGACACGGGGCAAGTCACAGTCAGCGTTCAGGCAAGTCCGGGGGCATGTCAGGGCACGGCATCATACGGGCAGAATTCCAGCACGTCATCTCTTGCGTCCGCATTGGCGGCGAGCATTAACAGTTCCTGCTCTGTAGTATCAGCCAGGGTGGAGGCTGGCTCGTCTCTGGTGATGCAGTCGACCAGTTCAGGAACGGCTTACGATTATAGCTTCACAACCACCGCTCAGAGCAACGATCCCGCTGTGTTCACTCCTGCATCGTTCAGCCTGACGTCGTCAGGATCGCCTATGACGACGAACAGCTATCCGACAGTCGCGCTGACAGTCACAGGAGCCGAGCAGGTCAATTCGAGTGGAACCTATGATTCGGGCTATCTTCAGGTTGTCCTCACTTCAAGCGCTCTCAACTACAGTTGCGCACCGACCACGAACACCTATGGGCAGGGCTCTACAACCGTTTCCATAGCCGCTTCGCTGGCCACTGCTATAAATAGCCACTGCAGTTCCAGTTATCTTTCAGCGGCTGTAAGCCAAGCTGATAGTTCGGTGGTCATCGTAACGTCGAAGGTTCTCGCGTCGGGAGGTGGGAACTTCAGTGTTGGCGTCGGCGGGACCAGTCTCGCGGGATTCTCGCCTCCGTCGTTCATTCTAACGACGTCCGCATCGACCATGACGAACTACGCGACTGGCAACCTCATCTTCTCATGGCAGACGAATAACCCGACGGCTTATCTATCAATCACTGGTGCGGAAGAAGAGCATGGCAGTACCTGGGACAGCGGAACGATTTCGGGTTCGATCAAGAACAGCTCGGGATCTGTGCTGTGCCAATTTTCGGCCTCATATGGGCAGAATTCGAATGTCCAATCCATTATCACCAGCCTGGCTTCAGGAATCAACTCCGGAGCATGTGCACCTCTCGTGACGGCTTCGGGGACTGAATTCGCGCAGAATACTGGCTATCTGCTCGTGACCTCAAACACTGCGGGAACTGCTTCGGACTACGGGGTCCAAATTGCGGTTAGCAGCAACGATGGTTTCTCGCCGCCATCATTTGCCACGTCGCCTTCGACCACGACAATGGCTGCAGATGGGGTGTATTTTTCCAGCGGTGAATTGTTGGCAGAGATTCAGGGGCCAAGTGGATCGTGTTATCCCTCAGCGTCGCTCCAAAGCGGATCGACCCCTTCGTCGCTGGCGTCATCGCTTGCATCGAGTGTGAATAGCTCCTGTTCATCGATGGTCTCAGCGGTGGCCAGTGGGTCGGCAGTGATGCTGACCTCAACCACGCAGGGAACTACGGAGGATTACACGATTATTCCTATTTGGGAGGGCATGCTGCCGTATAACTCGTTTGCGCTGACAACTTCTGGTCCAACGATGATTGGAGGGACGGCAAATTACGCGACGGCGACGATCGACGTGACAGGTGCAGAAAACTCGCTTGGGGCCATCACCGTCTCTGCTGGCTACGATCTTTCTGGGAACCTGCTCTCGCTGACATACCCTGATGGAAACGTTGTGCAGCAGACCTTTGACAGCGCAAACCGGATGAACAGCGTCAGCTATTCGAGTCAAGGTTCGATCTACTCAGTATCGACGTTTGCCCCTCCCGGAGAGCCAACCTACGCGTATTTGGGCGGTTGGCGTAACGTGACGTCTTCTTACAACAGTGCCCAGAACATGACATCCCTGGCCTATGCATTCAACGGCAGCAGTCCATTCTGGTCGAAATCGCTTGATTGGGTACCCACATATTCTCCGTACGGTAGTGAGTCCTTGACGCAAGAGGTGGATAACATCACTGGCAACGTACGCAGGTTCTATACCGACTCATTGAACCGACTGACCGGTGTCGTGGACTACACGTCTAACGGAAATCTCCTCTCTGGTGGGGCCAATGAGGGCTATAGCTACGACCCGTTTGGCAACCTCACACAGTCGGGGAACTTTGGTTTCTCCCAATCGTTCAACGCATTCAACCAGATCAGCGGGTACTCCTACGACGCTAACGGCAATCAGAACACCGACATGTGGGGCCATGCCTTGGTTTACGACCCCAACGGCATGCTGTCATCAGTGGCTGGAGGACAAGAGACTTACACCTACGAAGCGCAAGGGAATCGCGCCGAAGTGAATGGAGCGACAAAAACTGACTACGTTTATTTCAATGGGGTGCCGATTGCAATGCTGAACGGCGGCTTTTACACGGACCTCATCTACGCGGGGAATACTCCAGTGGCGGCGTATGTTGACGCAAATACCTCTTCGGGCTATCCGATGTATCAGATCACCGATCAGGAAGGAACTCTAGTGGGAGAGGGCCCGAATGGAATGATCAACTGGGTCAACTACATGCCCTATGGCCAGACACTCTCTGGATCCACTACGTCCCCGTATAGCTTCGACGGCTTGCAGAATTCGTATACTTTTGCCGGCCTCGGATGGGATCCGACCACATCGATGTGGCATGCAATGGCGCGGCAATTCTCTCCACAGCAGGGGCGGTGGATGTCGCCCGACCCGTATGCAGGCAGCTACGACTGGACCGATCCTCAAAGCCTGAACCGCTATGCATATGTGGGCGGAAGGCCGATGTATGCAATCGACCAAAGCGGGTTGGACGACGGTTGCGGGTGGGTCTGTGATATACCGCCGATCGATATATTGTGTTTGATCTTTTGCGATTTAGGCGGCGGTGGTGGTCGCCCGACCTTGCATGGTTCTTTGAAGCCACGGCCAAGCGCCAATCCGTGGGATGATAAATTTGGCGTGCCGTACCCAGGACTTACTGGCGGTTTCGAGGAGGCAGCAGGCTTGCCAACTTTGGGAGATGTCGACTGCGATCCATTCTGCGGTGCGGCGCCAGCAGGTGGAAATGCACCGAGTATAGATTATGCTTGGTGGGCAGGACTTGGCGCGGGCTTGGGGAGGCTCGCTTGGCAGCACATGGTTGGAAACGACCAGGACTACTTACAATCCCAGGTTGACGCTTGGAACAGGGGATACTACAGTTGCGTCGGCAAAGGGCTCGCAGGTGGGGTGACGCCCCCTCTCGTTACGCACACTCTAGGTGTGATTGCGACAAACGCAACTGAGAGCGCAGCACCAAAGATCGCCGGTACTATTTATCATTTTACCGACGGACGATTTACAGCTTGGGGGAAATACTCCAAAGTCTTGGTACCGGGAAGGGCAGCTACGATCGCAAAATGGGCCAACCGTCTTGATGTCGCAGGTTGGGCGCTGTTCGATTACGAACTTGTGAAAACAATTGGCGAATGTAAGGGGATAGTCATGTGAGGCAAGCCGACGCGGGAAATCGATTCGTCATCGGGCTGCTGCTCTGCGTCACGATCTGGATCGGTTTAAGAGTTTCTGGCCTGTTTCGAGTCAGCCCGGTTCAGTTTCCCGGCTGGGTCGGCTTTGTCGTGGCGCTGGGCCTCCTGGCGGGACCCCCGATTTTTACGTTATTGCATTCGCTCCACTGGGGAATTCGTCTTTTCGTGGCTATCGCATTCTTAGGGTGCGCCTTTGTTTTCCCATGGTTCTACGATCAACGCCCGATTTATTTTTGGATCACGATCTTGCTCGCTTACGTCGAGGTATTTGGCGTTATCCCCCTGCTGCTAAAGAGAAGGCGATCCCGTGAGGAAGGACTGCAGCATGGAAGTGGCGGAGGCGCGTGAGCGAACGGACTGCGCCAACCCCTAGGATGCGAGATAGGCGCCTGCGGCGGCATCTCTGGGATTGGGCCAGATGGCACGCCAGGTAGTGTCAAGAATGCCGCAGGCGGCGTGAGCGTTACCTCATATCTTTTCTATGTTAGGGTGCTTCGGCGTGAATTTTGATGAATTAAGAAATGCCCGACATAATGGGACTCCATGGTGCAAGAACCCCTGCGTCACGAATGCCCTCGGCGCGGGCGTTCTGAGCGTTGGCATTGATGCGATAGGACTGATCCCTGAAACTCGTGGCATTTCGAGTATGATTGGCCGTGGGGCCGAATACGTTGGAGGAATAGCTTCTGGAGCGGAAATTGTTGTTGACGGTGTTAAGACCGGAATGTCGATCGCAAAATCTAATTAGCGACTTCCAGGACGACATTAGGGCTGTTCAGAAAATATGGTTTACCCGGGTGAGGCGCACCGTGTTGGATGGCTGCGTGTGCGCTGATCGTTTTGCCGCTCGTTGAACTTGGAAGGTTTGATCTTGCGACCCCAATCCTGAATTGAATTGGAGTGTTTGGCTTCCCTGTTGCTCTAAAGTGTAAGCCGAGACAACATGTGTGGCTTTGGATCACGATGACCAACCTTGTGACCCTTCGTCTCCCGTTGCTTCTATCCGTCCCTTGGACCACCAAGTGGTTCCCCACTGGCGATAGCCGCCATTGATTCGGCACATTTGATCGCAGTGCTGACGGCTCGTGCTGTTATCGGGAAACTCATCGAAGGGCCGAAACGACTGAAACATGGGCTTCCCAGATGAGGTGCGAGCTAGCCGCAGACCGCCTTCCGGAGCGGTCCTGCGATGGAGCTTCAATCGGGCCGGGCAGCCAGGCGAGTAGATCGTGGTCGGTCGCGACCGCAAGCTGGATAATTGGCGGATGGAGCGGGTAAACGTGGCGGGGGCACTGCGTGCAGCTTCAGCACGAAGCGACGATACTATGTTTGAAAATCGGCGCCCAGGAGGTATTCCGATGCGAATGGCGGAGCACCGTTTGTTCCCGGGCATTCTGTTCATGTGTTTGAGTGGGCCCGCCTGCATTATTTTGCCTGCGGGAGCACAAACGACGATCCAGAATGAATGGACCTGGTTAGGTGGAACCAACGGCGCATCTGTAAGTAGTCCTAACGGTCCGCCGGGCGTTTACGGAACAGAGGGATCGCCCGGAGCGGGCAACATTCCCGGCGGACGCGACAGCGCAGCCACATGGACCGACAGCAGCGGGAATTTCTGGCTGTTCGGGGGTGAAGGCGCCGACGCAAACGACAATTCCGGTCAGCTGAATGACCTCTGGGAGTTCAAACCAGCCACGCAGGAATGGATCTGGATGGGCGGAAGCAGCACCCTGCCGGCCAGGTGCGCGGGTAGCACCACCGCTCCCTGTGGCCAGCCCGGAGTCTACGGAACCGTCGGTTCAGCTGCTACCGCGAACATCCCCGGCGGCCGAAGTTTCGCATCATTTTGGACCGACAGCGGCGGCAATTTTTGGCTTTTCGGAGGCTATGGTTTTGACGCGGACCAGATGCCGGGCGAACTCAACGACCTTTGGGAATTCAACCCCACTACCAAAGAGTGGACGTGGACAGGCGGCAGCGGCACGGTCGGCAGCAATGGCGGTCAGCCCGGAGTGTATGGAGATCTCGGCTCCGCCGCAGTCGCAAACCTCCCAGGTGGCCGCGATTCCGCTACTAGCTGGATCGGCAACGACGGTCAATTCTGGCTCTACGGCGGTGAAGGATACGACAGCCAGGGAAATTCCGGCCAGCTGGACGATTTGTGGGCGTTTGACCTCGCTGCCCATGAGTGGACGTGGATGGGCGGAAGCAGCACTTTGCCCGCCCTCTGCGCAGGGGTTGCTTACTATGGAGGCCTCTGTGGTTGGCCCGCCGATTACGGCATGCTCGGAGTGGCCGCGCCGGGCATCGGCCCCGGAAGCCGATTGGGCGCCGCAGGTTGGACCGACAACAATGGCAATCTCTGGCTGTTCGGAGGCCAAGGCTCGGTTTATTGGGAGGAGCGCGACTTTTCAGAAATCGACCAGTACGACCTATGGGAGTTCAACCCGTCAACCCTGCAATGGGCGTGGATGAGCGGAAACAGCACTTCGATCTGCGGCGAAAGCTCCTCCGAGAACTGGTGCGGGCAGGACGGCATCTACGACGCCGGAGCAAATCCGTCCATCGCGAACATCCCGCCCAGCCGCAGTAACGCCACCAGTTGGACCGACGCCGACGGGAATCTCTGGCTTTTTGCCGGGGCGCAAGCGGAGACGACGAACATCTACGGTCCGGATCTCTGCAACGACGTTTGGGTTTACCTGCCCGCCTCGAATGAGTGGGGTTGGGAGGCCGGAGCTGGCCAATGGGGCGGCTATAGCTGTTTCGCGACGCCGGGAAACTATGGCACGCTCGGAATGCCGCTGACCACGAACACTCCGGGCGGAAGATTCGGAGCGGCCAGTTGGATCGATACCCACGGCAATCTGTGGATCTTTGGAGGTTATACGGATGTTGATATGAATGACCTTTGGACCTACGAGCCGGTCGCTCCCATCGCCCAACCGTCATTCGAGGTGATCGCGTCTCCGAACCCGGTCAACATCGGCGCCATCGGCACGGATGTACCAACCGTCACCAGCGGAACCACGACGGTGAGTATACTCGTTGCCGACGGCTACGCTTCGCCTTTCAGCTTGGCGGCCACGACTGACACTTGTAACGGAATCACCTGTGTCACCGGAAACTTCAGCCCTACGACGCTCGTCGGCGCCGGCTCGTCCACGCTGACCATTTCCGTCTACGGTACGGTCTCTATTGATGGAGTGCGGGTTATAAATCCCGGGCCGGTCCCCCTGACCATCACCGCAACCAGCGGAAGCTTCGCGCAATCCATTCAGGTGATTGTAGACGTGACGGACATCGGGGAAATCGCCCCACCGATCTTTTCGGTCCCGACGGGAACCTACTCCACAGCGCAGACTGTGAGCATTACGGATGTCGATCTGGAAAACACTGGCGAGTTTATCTACTACACGATAGACGGCACGACGCCCACCGCGAGCTCTGCTGTCTACGTCAATCCGATTACAGTTGCTTCGACAACAACGTTGAAGGCAATTGCGCTCCTGTTTGATGAAGGTCAGAGCCCGGTGACCAGCGCAACCTACACCTTTGTTCCGCCTTCGCCGAATTTCTCGATAACCGGCACCGCAGTGAGCGTGGCTCCCGGAGCGACTACGGGAAACACATCCACAATCACCTTGACGCCCTCGAACGGATTTACTGGGGCGATTAGTCTGAGCTGCGCGATTATTCCCATAGCAGCGAGTGATCCTGCGACATGCAACATCCCAGCTTCAGTAACGATCAACGGCTCGACGGCGGAAACCGGGACGCTCACTGTGAACACCACGCCTGCCACCTCCGCATTCAATGGGGCGGAAAAGTTTTTCCGGCCGTTAGTGGAAGGCACAGCGCTCGCGTCTATATTGCTCATTGGCATCCCGGCCCGACGGCGGAGATGGCGGAGCATCCTCAGCCTACTCGTGATGCTTTTTTCATTAATGGGAGCTGTGGTTGCTTGTAGCGGAGGTGGCAGCGGGGATAGCGGCGGAGGTGGCGGTGGTGGCAATCCCGGGACCACACCAGGGACCTACACCATTACCGTAACGGGCACTTCTGGCGCGATTACGGAGACGGGGAGTGTCATCCTGACGGTGCAATAGCTCGATTCGGACGTACTACCTGAGTTGTTGCTTCATCGACTCGCCCGCCCAATGCATAACAAACTTCAAACTTTCGTGTTCTGGTCGTGTGACCGGCTGCTCGTCATGTGTTGTCCGCCGCATAGCCGCAAGCGAAAAACGAGAGTTGTCGTTCATCATCGGCTCCAATCCTTGAATTTCCGGATGCATCTCGCGAGTGTTGTCCGCTTCCGGCTGAGCCCGGGGTCTCCCAACTTCCGTGCACGATGTTTCTGAGCAAGTCGGGGTGGACGCTGGTATCGGCGTGAATCAGGACGCGCTCGGCGGTCAGCCCCTGAGAACTGTAGCTGCTGACCCCGTAGCCATGGTCGAAGTGCCGATGTTCGGCTACGTTGAATTCGACATGGCGGTTGTCGTCGAGACGAGCGGCGATGCGGCAGTCGGGCGCAATGGATTCGATCACAGCGAGGTCGCTGTTCGCGAAACCGAGCGATTTATCCGGCGCGGTGAACTGGATGCGGTCCCGTCGGAGAAATCGTCGGTTACTCCGGGATAGACGTTCACGCCCGAGAGGCGGCGTGGATCATAGGTAATACGTTCCCCGGATCCGCATCACCTGGCGGTCAGATTCCGAGGAACGGGGAATCTGTCCACGGGGCGAAGTGTTTTCCCTCAGGATCAAGGGGAACGGACGGCGGACGAATATTGGTATTGCTAGCCACTATTTCAGAAACGTCCACAAGGATCAAAAGCAGCACAAATAGGCAGGTGATTTGGAGAAGGTGAATAATCATCCGTGCCATGACGTCTCCAATCGCGAGAGTGGTGAACCGATCAACAGGCGGGCTCGGACTGAGGATTGCACCATCATGGATGGTTTGGACCGAGATGGAGGTAGGTGAACAACAGCGGCTTCGCGCTCGGCTTTGGGCTTCCGCCCTCTGGCTCCACTGTGATGAACACCGCGTCGAGCTCAGAGATCGTCTTCGCGTCGTTAAACTTCAGTACCCAGCGCTTCTGGTTGGCGTCGTCCTGGTAGAGCAGGCCCAGGCTGATGTCGTTCCTGCCATCAGGCCCCCGGCGTCCCCATGCCTGAAAGGAGGCGTCCTTCCGGATGCCTTTTTGCTGGTCAAGGTCGTATCCGTAGAAAATCAGCGATTTGTCTTTGGTGTAAAAGATGCGCCCGAAGGGCTTCTGGGTGTCGCCGTTCTTCCCGACGTCGTAGATCTCGGCGATATAGAGGTTGCGGGCGCCGATCAGATTCCGGATATCGCGGTCGCGCCCGAGCAAATCCTCTTGCTTCGCAATTTCGCTATCCTTGGCCGCGATGGCGGCATTCAAATCCTCGATCTGTGCCTTGAGAGAGAGCGATTGCGCCGTGTCCCGGGCAGACTGATTGCTCATTGCGGTCAGTCTTGTTTCGAGGCCCTGCGCGTTCGCCTGGGCCTTGGCCAATTGACGATTCAGGTCCGCCTGGTCTGCGAGGCTGCGGTCGAGGTCCGCGTTCCGCTGGGCGAGGGCGGCTTCGAGTTGGCGGAGTTGGTCCTTGGCTCTCGCAGACTCCGCCTGGCTCTGGCGGAGTTCCTCGCGGAACTTGGTAGTCTGCTCATCTTGTGATTGACCCTCTCTCGGCTGGTTGGGAACGGGCGAAGCCGCACGTTGCGCACGCTCGGGCGCCGTTGGCGATGCCGATCGATGATGCGGCGCATCCGCTACTGCTGATCCACGGCCCCGGAAAACTCCAACCAGATAGCTGCCTTCACTACATGTCACTAGAATCAGTGCAGCAACCGCGTATCCTCGCAAGCGTCTCCATTTCGGGAGTTCGAGTTGCGCACCCGAGCGAATTCGCAATGGCGCCGGCTCATTTCGAATGGATTCCATCAGCACCGTTTCGGCGTCGTCTACTGACCAAGAGTCGGGTGCCACGCCTTCCTCGAAGCCCTCCCTGGTATCGTTGAAGGCCTCCGCTGCCAGGGCGGGTACCATCACCTCTGCTACCCGTTCGTATTGCTCTTTGAGCTTCCGGCACGAGTTGCAACCGACGAGATGTTCATCTAACCTGTTCTTTTCCTCCGCCGTCAACTCGCCAGTGGTCGAAAAGGCGCAAAGCTCCCGAAACTCCGCGTGTGGATCTGAAGGCAACGTCCAGGCTCCGTGGCTAGAGCCATTGTGTACGAATTCGCTCACTTTGACCTGAGTTTCCTGGGCAGAACATATTTCCGCAACCGTTCAAGGCCCCGATAGTAATGGCTTCTGACATTGACGAGGGAGCGCCCCGTAAGTTCAGCGATTTCCTTGAGAGCGTAGCCCCCGAAAAAGAAGAGTTGGATGGTCTCCCTCTGCTCCGGTGTTAGGCGGGAATTGAATTTAGCCATCGACGCCTTCCCGAGGATGCCTTCAAGCGTCTGCTCGTGAGAAGCAGGATCTCGCCTAGGGTCCGCCAGCCGGAGTCCGGCATCCTTCAGTTCGCAACTTGCGTAGAACCGCCGCGACTTGAGGTATCGCCGCCGGTCGAAGGCTCGGGTGTAGGCCACATGGATGATCCATGTCGCGGCTCTGCCGCTGGCTGAATTGAAGAGGGCTGCCTTGCGGAAGATGAAGAGGAAGACCTCCTGGACGAGATCGTCCGCCTCGGCCTCATCCCGCAGGATGCGATAGGCTACGTTGCGAACAGCGCGGGCGTGACGGCGGAACAGAACAGCCAGGGCTTCCTTTTCCCCCTCCCGGACCTGCTCCAGCAATTGTTCATCGGAGATGCCAGACAGCCGGTCGAGGAGAGTCGCTTCCTCCACCTTGTGCACATCGCGTATAGGATGGGACGCACTTTCCGGTGAGTTGGCCGCACCTTCGCACGCTTCCCCTGTCCTGGCCAATGCATCCGGGAAATAGGCGGCTTCGGAACCCATATGCTTCCATCAGAGTGATAACGAGTCAGCCTCGCTTCCATCAGCCGTTGCATGAGGCGTGGAGCGACAACACTAGATAATGGTAGCATTAGCTTGACAAACATGCAGTGGCACTTGCGAAGGCGCATTATTTCCCGGCAATTATCCGCTGCGCTCGCTCAAGAGCCGCGAGAGCGACAAAGCTGCTGAGGCTTCGGCGTTCGAGTTTCGCCGCCTTTTCCAGCAGCTGGCGTTCTTCCTGGGTGTAATAGGAAAACACTTTCGCTCCAAGTGGGGACTTGCCGGTGCGCCGTGAAGGAATGTGATCCCTTTTGGCCACCGCAATCAATGGTACTACCACGCTAGACAATAGGAGTATTGTCATTCGCCGCGGAATATGGCTTGCCACCGGGTTCACAGAGCGCAATTCGCCGAAGATTTTGGGGCACGTGCGTGCTAAAGGGGTGCTGAACGCTGTGGACGCAGTGCCTATACGGTGCGGTTCAAGTGGCGATTTCGTATTACCTTCCGATATTGCGAAAGAACACATTAGCGGCAAGCCGCATGCCTTCAAGGCAGCCCTCGCGCTCGGCTTCCGATCTGCGCCACGGCGCACAAAGAGCTTTCTTCGAAAGTTGATTGGCAACGGCCGTCTCCATTTCTTCGAGGTTGACGGCTTTGTCTTTGAACTGTTCTTCCAGACGGCTCAGTGTGATGCGATAGCCTTCGATGAGGGCGAAGCGATACTGTTCCGATTCACGATGCATGGGTGTTCCTCCGATTCGGTTTCAAGACAGGCGAAAGCGCCAGCCACGCGGTGAACGGTGGCTGGCGCGAGGATATTCAATTCGAGCGCGGGCCACACTGGGGTGTGGCCCACAGGGTTGATAAACTCAGCGACTCAGAAAGAGTCTGCCGTCCTGATTGAATGCCTGGCGGAGAATGATCCGCGCCTCACGGAGATACTGGTGTACCTTTGCTTTGCTCACTCCCATCGACCGAGCGATCACTTCGGGATTGAGAATCGGCCTTCTGCCCCGGTCCCGTTTCCAGGCGTCAGGGTCGCCCGACGCAGTGAAGGCATGTTCTTTGAGCGCATGATCGGGACCAAGGGAACGGATGCACTCAAGGGTTGCCAACACCGGCGGCCGAAGTTGGGGAAAGCTCATTGCTTGGTCAAGCAATTCCCAGGTGATGATCTCGTCCTCAACCCTGTTCCGAGGCGACCTTTTCACCGTCGCGAAAACTGTGAGGTCGGCGGCCCCGAGGATTCTCTCGTTCTCCTCTCGCCGGAAGTAGGCCCGTGCCGCTCCCCGCGCCATAGCCCGGAGCAGATAGCGCCGAAAAGCATCGTCTTCCGTTTTCAAGGCTCTCTTCGCACGAAAGATTTCAATTACGGCCTCGACTGCGCCGTCGTACATCAGCTCGATCTGCCAATCGGAGGGATGAATAAAAGCCTTCTCCGCCCGCTTGCGCGCAGCCCGCTGCGCCAGTGGCAAGGCAGCGGCCAGAAATACGTCCATCGCGCGCGGATGGCCACGGTCGTAGGAGTAAGCGACCTCGGCTACCTGAATACGCGCGGCCCTAGGAGTGGTGGTGAACAGTCGGTGCAGGAGGGCCTGCATTTGTAGTTCGTCGAGGGTAGGAATCTTTCTCTCAGAGATCAAATTGGTCACGATGTCAAACATGAACTAGGCTCCTTCGCGGTGTGGATTTGTCCGTTTTCGGCCCTGGTGGGCCAAAAAAAGACATTCGTTTCATGGCTGGCGAAAGAAGAGCGGAGAGAGGCGCTGTCAATCCCCGGAGCCCGAAGGGGCGCGGAAGCGAGCACGGCGCGCCTGGTTTGCGCCGCGCGGAGCTGCACAAGCTGGATTGACAGAAGGAGCCGAACGGAGCCTAGAGTTCGCCCGGAAACGAAGGTCCAAAGAGGAAATCAGCCGAAGGCCGTGGGGATAGCATGTGAAGTTTGGGCGAAAAAACTCTTCCAGAACTTACGAGCACAGCTCGCCTAAGATCTCGATCACATAGACCAGAAGGGGCGCTCACCGCTGCTGACACTGTCTCTGTGCGGTATGGTTCAATGTGAGACGGCGAATGCCCTCTCTGATAAGCGAAAGAAACTGAAGTAGACGCTAAACCATAGCGGCGCCGCGTTCGCCCAAATCGATTGCGTCGCCTGTGATTTGGGGCACGATCCCGGCATGACCCACGAGATTCGCCCGGTTCTCATTGGCGCGGAGGGCATCTCGAAGAAAATCCCGGTTCCCTTTCTCGAAGCGCTGAAGGTCCACCAACCGTTCGACATTCTGTTGAAATGCACGTTGCCCCGGTGCTTTAAGGCAGGTTTCGGCTACTACACATCGACTCTTTCCTTTGCTCAGGATCGAGTACCGCGTTGCGAGGTTCACCTGATATTCGTTGGTCCTGCTCCAAGTTGGGTGCGAGTCTACGAGAGTACGCCCCAACGGCAAGCCGAGCTCGTGAAAACCCTCGCGCCCTCGCGTCAAGAACCGAATCTTTGCGAATATCTCGATGTTGTCGAAGACAGGCCGGGCCGGTCGGCAAGGGTGTATGCGTTTTGGCGCGACTCTGTCTAGGGTCGGAATGCGGCGCTGAATTTCGGGCCACGGGTCGCCATGCGCGGGAGCGGGGCGCTTCCCGCTAAGCTCGCGGGTCAAGAGCAGGACCACAAGCAGCGACGGGAAATGAACCCCTGGCCGACTATCAGGCCCAGGCCGGCAAACCCTTCGAGCATGAGGCGCGGATCAAGGACTTGATCGCGCGTCAGGCGCAACTGAACGCGCTGCTCGATCTCGACAAGAACGACCTTCAGGTCGCTCCGGAGGCCGATGACGACACTGAGCCAACCAGCGGGATCATCCGACAGCTGATCCCGCCGCCAAGGGCGCCGCCGCGCCCTGTTCAGTTTGCCAATTCTATCTCGTAACTTTTCGGCTCTTTGTGGATGGCGAAACAGCTCGGTCTTGCCCCAAGTGGCACCGTCGCCGACATGTGGCATTCCGGTGTCCTCCGTCCTTTTAAGGGCAAGACACATCTATGGCTGATAACGCCACAGATCGTTGAGATATCCTCCGTTCCCTACCGAATCGGAACCGTATCCGCCGAAGAGCCAGAGATAGCCGCCGTTGTCGATCCAACTGACGCCTTGATCCCTTGCCCCCGGAACATTAGTAGGTGCGGCAACGCCGAGCGTTCCCCATACTCCGATTGTCCCCGCCAATTTGCTCCCGCTAGTCCAGGTCCATGTTTTGCTTGAGGGACTAAATTCCCAAAGATCATTAAGGTACTGGTAATACCCAACCGAATCGTAACCGATGCCGCCGAAAAGCCAGAGGTTCCCGCTCGCATCAATCCAGCTCACCGCAAGCTCCCTTGCTCCTGGAACGTTGGCGGTTGCGGCGACACCGAGTGTTCCGTAGACGCCTTGCTGATTCTGCGTGTCAGCTCCGCTGACCCAAGTCCATTGTTCGCTTGTAGGATTAAATTCCCAAAGGTCGTTGAGAACACCCGCCCCACTCGTGGTCGAATCGATGCCATAGCCGCCGAAGAGCCAGAGATTGCCGTTGCCGCCGATCCAGCTAACGGCAAACTCCCTTCCAGATGGGACGTTAGCAGCGTTGGGACTCCCAAGCGTCCCGTAGATGGCCGGTTGGCCCCGAAGCCCATCAGCAAAGAGTTCCAGCGTGCTGCTGCCGCTCACCCAGGTCCATGTCTTGTTTGAGGGATTGAACTCCCACAGGTCGTTTAGGTATCCCGACACTCCGGCCGAATCGTAGCCTACTCCGCCGAAAAGCCAGAGGTTGCCGCTACTGTCGATCCAACTTGCGGCATTGGACCGTGATCCGGGAACGTTCGCGGCGCCAGGAACCCCGATCATGCCGTACGCACCCGACTGGGAACCGGTGTCGGCTCCGCTCACCCATGTCCATGTCTCGTTTATAGGACTAAACTCCCAAAGATCATCAAAGAGGGTTCCAACCGCATTGGACCCACCGAAGAGCCAAAGATTACCGCCGCTATCGATCCAACTCGTTGCGCCGCTTCGTGAACCCGGAACATTGGAGGTTGAGGCAACTCCTTGGACGCCGTACGCGCCAGCGGCATTCGCGGTGTTGCTGCCATCGACCCACGTCCACGTATTGATTGAGGGATTGAAATTCCACAGGTCATTGAGGTCTCCCCAATAATCCCCGCTGGAGTCGAGATCCCAGCCCCCGAAGAGCCAAAGATTGCCACCATGGTCAGTCCAGCTCGTGGCAGAACCACGCGCACCAGGCTTATTCGCAGACGAGGCAACCCCCAGAGTTCCATAAACGGGGACACCATTCACCAAGTTGCTCCCGCTCATCCAGGTCCACTCATTTGCTGTCTGAGGGTTTATAACCGTGAAATTCGACGCAGGCGACGCTCCGCCACCTGGAGCAGGATTTGTTACGACCACTGCATAAGATCCCGCCGTTGCGAGGTCAGTCGAGGTCAGTGTGATCGTCAGCTGGCCTGAGTTTACGATTGCAGCAGAGTGACTGATGCCATTAAATGTCACAGTGGACACGGCAAGGAATCCCGTGCCGTTGATCGTAAGCGTCTCGGGTGTAGAACCGACCGCCAATGAGGATGGGGTGAGCCCCGTGATAGCAGGAACCGGGTTGTCAGATAAGACAGTGAAGTTAACGGGAGCCGATGAACCACCGCCTGGAGCCGGATTCGTCACGACGACAGGAAAGGTCCCTGCAGTGGCGAGATCGACCGACGTCAGAGGAATCGTTAGCTCCGTTGAACTGACAAATGTCGTGGGGTGACTGATGTCATTAAACGTTACTGTGGACGAGGCCAAGAAGCCGGTACCGTTGATCGTCAGTGTTTGAGGCTGAGCACCTGACATTAGTGAGGACGGGTTTAATTCAGTTATAGCTGGAGCGGGATTGCTTGAGGGCTGATAGCGCCACAGATCGTTGAGCTGACCACCTACTCCATTGGAGTCATAACCCTCGCCACCGAAGAGCCAGAGGTTGCCGCTGCTATCAATCCAACTGGCTGCGCCTTCTCTCGCGCCTGGCACATTGCCGGCCGCAGGGACACCCTCAGTGCCATAGATACCTGGCTGTCCGCCAGATGCGGGCAGGGTATTGCTCCCATCCACCCAAGTCCAGAGAGTCGTTGCGGGATTAAACTCCCATAGGTCATTAAGAATCCCGTTTTTGCCGTTCGCATCATAGCCATCGCCACCGAGCAGCCAGAGATTACCGCTTCCGTCGATCCAGCTAACACTACCAATTCGAGCGCCGGGTATGTTGGTAGCAGATGGAATGCCTTGTGTGCCATATACGCCCGATTGATGACCGGTACTGCTCCCGCTTACCCAAGTCCACATGTTGCTCTCGGGATTAAACTCCCATAGGTCATTAAGCAAGTCTCCCGTGTTGACGGCGACGAGCCCTGAACCACCAAAAAGCCAGAAGTTGCCGTTGCTATCAATCCAACTGACTGAGCCGCTCCTAGCGCCAGGGACGTTGGTAACGGCGGGCACACCTTGCATGCCGTAGATGCCCAATTGATTGCCTGTACTGCTCCCGCTCATCCAGGTCCAGAAATTCGTTGTAGGATCAAACTTCCATAAGTCATTAAATGTTTGTCCTGCTCCGGGCGACAGGAATCCAACACCGCCAAAAAGCCAGAAATTGCCGCTACTGTCTGTCCAACTGACGGCTCCAGATCTAGAGCCGGGCATATTGGTAGCAGCCGGAGTCCCTTGCGTGCCGTAGACACCAAGTGCGTAATATGTATTGCTCCCGCTCATCCAGGCCCATAGGTCTGTCGTGGGATTGAATTCCCATAAATCGTTGAAAAATGTCTGCGATCCAGTGAAAGCTTCACCACCAAAGAGCCAGAGGTTTCCGTTGCTGTCAGTCCAGCTAACGGCTCCTTCTCTTCCACCTGGCACATTGCCAACGGCAGGGACTCCTTCGGTACCGTAGACTCCGGGCACGGTAGTGGCACCTAGTCCTAATCCTATTAGCCCTTCGCTTCCGCTCATCCAAGTCCACATCCCGCTTGTAGGGTCAAACTGCCATAGATCATTCACTGTTCCCGACGCCTCGTACCACCACCCGCCAAAAAGCCATAGGTTACCGTGGCTGTCGGTCCAAGTGACGGCGCCATACTTTCCCGGAGGGGTGTTGGCGGCAGAAGCAACGCCCAGAGTTCCATAGACACCTGGAAGGTCACCATACTCTCCTTCACTAAACGAATTATTCCCTGTCATCCATGTCCATTCACCGGAACCGCTTGGAGGTGTGCTTGAGACGGTGAAGGTAGCAGCGCTGGAAGAACCTCCGCCAGGCGCCGGATTGGTCAACACGACCGGATAGCTTCCCACTGTGGCAAGGTCTGTTGCAGTGAGTGAGATCGTCAGTTGGCTTGAGCTGACGTAAGTTGGGGCATGTGCGACGCCATTAAAGGTCGCCGAGGAAGTGGCCAGGAACCCCGTTCCATTGATGGTGAGCAATTGCGGCGCAGCACCAACCACCAGTGAAGCTGGAGAGAGATTGGTGATGGCCGGAACGGGATTGGTCGGGGAAACTGTAAAGTCAACGGCAACCGATGAGCCACCACCAGGAGCAGGATTCGTGACCACCAGTGGATAGCTGCCCGCCGCGGCCAGGTCGCTCGATGTCAACGAAATTGTGAGCTGATTGGCGCTCACATAGACCGGAGTATGAACAATTCCGTTGAATGTGACTGTAGAAATGGTCATGAACCCGGTTCCGTTGATGGTAAGCGTCTGCGGAGTAGTTCCAATTGCCAATGAAGCAGGAAATAGACTGGTGATCGCCGGAACGGGATTGCTCGCTGCGGTCACCGTGATCGGCAAACTTGCCGATGCGGGAGAACCTGGCCCAGGATTGACGACCTGAACGTACACTGCACCGATTTCAGCAGAGGTTGCCGTACCAGTTGCGGCCAGTTGCGTTGAAGACACAAAAGTTGTATTGAGCGGCGTACCGCTAAAGGACACCTGAGCTCCGGGAACGAAGCTGCTTCCGTTCAGGGTCAGGGAGAATGCGCCCACAGAGACCGTAGTGGGTTCAATCGAATTGAGAACAGGCTGAGGCGAGACCACAGAGAAGTTGGCTGGCGCGGAGCTGGAACTCACGTCAGGGTTCGTTACGACTACAGGAAATGACCCCGGAGTTGTAAAGAGGTTGCTGGGAAAGGTCGCCGTTAAATCATCTGGGTCAACAAAAGTGGTTGGCACAGCTGTGCCGTTGTATGAGACAACGCAGCCTGGCACGAAGTTTGAGCCGCTGATTGCAACGTTCGTTGCGGCGCTACCGTACGCGGCTGAATTTGGAGTCAGACCGGTGATGGCCGGCTGCCCGGAGAATGGCCCCGAGGCCTGTGCGATCTGTATAGAGAATATCTGGAACTCTTGGGTGTCGAAGTCCTGAGAGAAAAAGCCTAATGCGCTAACTGTGAGTTCTGCATCGGCCTCCGCGCCCGCGTCGAGATTCCACCATGGATTGTTCGCTGTGTTGGCATTGAACAGTAGGAAGCCATCAGGATTAACCTGCAAAGCAGCTGAGCCAAACAATTGAACACCAAGCTGCGCACCTGCATACGCTTTGAGACTGATGCTTCCATCGATAGAAGTTGGATCTGAAACTGCCTGGAGATCCTGACTGAATGTCGGAGTAGCACCTGAAGCGCTCAACGTCATTCCGGCAGAGAGTTGCCCACCGATGGCTCCGCCATCGTAAAAGCCAGCTGCTGCGTTTCCGGAAAGCCCAACAAATGGTGTAAGAACGGGCGTTACGACAGCGATCGCTTGCGCGATGCTGTCGTTAAGGCCAAGGACAGCTTGACAATTCGAATTCCCCAGGCAAATCACCTGGTTAGCCAGATCCGTGGGGTCGAGAGGAATCTGTTGATTAATGGATGTTGCATAGCGCCCTTCCGCAACTACGCTTGCATACAAATCGCCTGTTGCCGACAGCCCTCCGGTCAGAGTTGCAACGTCGGCATTGAACGACATGTTGATTGAACAGAGGTCCACGCTCCCCGTCACGTTAATGGTGTTCCCATTAATGTCAGGTGGTAGAGAAACGTTAAGCGGCGTCGAGAATCCGCCCGTTACGCCAGCACATAAGTTCGCCAGCGAGCCCGAAGATCGATTAGCTTGCGGTTTGAGCGCAAGGTTCGGACTTACTGTTTTGGTCACGCTGGCGCCAGAACCTCCGGAAGTCGTCGCAAAAGGGACTGAAAGGCTAACTCGCGAAACCTCATCGGATAGTGCGGCTGCGGTAGTCGTGATGATGATGTCCGATCCGGATTGGCTAACGGCAGTGACTTTCTTTAGCAGGCCGTACGGCGCGCCCGTGAGTGGACCACTTACGAGTACTTCTCCCGGCTGCAATGAGGCTGCTACCTGGCTGTCGCTGGAGATGGTCAGCGTATTCCCGTCTGGAGAGATAACAATGGACTGCTGGCCTGTCACGTCCAATGCCTTGGTCGTCATGGGAACGATTGTGTAATAGTCGACTGTCGCCTCTGAGGAGGTTCCTGTCGTCATGGTTAGCTGCTGTGTTTGAACGGTTGCATAGTAGACACTCGACCCAACTGTCACTCCCGCTGCGACCACGGTGTAGGTACCCGCAGGTCCAGTAACGGCCTGGCTTGCGGTCAACGTCCATGTCAGTCCTCCAGGCCCAGTCACGGTCACGCTGGCCGGCGTACCGGAGGGTAAGTCGATTATGTTTACGGCAAGCGCAGCGGCTACCACATTGAAAAGAAGCGCCGAGGACTCGCCCCCGCCTGGAGACGGGTTGACTACCGTGAGATTGACTTGTCCTGTCGTAACCTCCTCTGCGGCGGGAAGAATGGCTGTCAGTTGGGAACTTGACACAAACGTTGTGGAGAGAGCGCTGCCATTGAACTTCACCGTGGAGGCTGGAGCGAATCCGCTTCCGTTTACTGTGAGGGTTGTGGCCGAAGAATCGACCAGAACAAAATTGGGCGCGACGGAGAATAGGTTGGGAGCCGGATTGTTGACGGTGAAGCTGAACGAATTGGACGCGCCGCCTCCAGGCGAAGGATTCGTCACAACCACGGCATAGCTTCCTGCCGTGGCCTGGTCGTTCACGTTCACGGAGATCGTCAACTGCGTCGAGCTCACAAAGGTCGCAGCGTGCGCCACACTGTTGAAAGTGACCGTCGAGCCGGAAACGAAGCCCGTTCCATTGATCGTGAGCGTCTGTGCTGCTGCCCCCGCAGTCACAGACGAGGGCGACAAGCCGGTGATCGCTGGAACCGGATTGTTGACAGTGAAGCTAAGCGAATTGGATACGCCGCCTCCAGGCGAAGGATTCGTCACAACCACGGCATAGCTTCCTGCCGTGGCCTGGTCGCTCACGTTCAGAGAGATGGTCAACTGTGTCGGGCTTACGAAGGTCGCGGAGTGCGCAGTACCGTTGTACGTGACTGTGGAGCTCGAAACGAAGCCTGTCCCATTGATCGTGAGCGTCTGCGCTGCTGTCCCCGCAGTGGCGGAGGTCGGGGTAAGGCTCACGATGGCCGGCTGGGGATTTGCCACGGCTATTGGCGTCGATCCGGATTTGGTCGAGTCCTCCGTAGAGGTCGCGATGATAGTCGCCGTCCCCGTGCCAGCCGGAGTAAAGACGCCAGCACTGCTGACCTTTCCCATGCTCGTGGGACTGACAGACCATGTGACAGAAGAACTGAAGCTTCCGGTCCCGCTGACCGTTGACGTACAGGTAGACGCCTGATTCGTGAGGATCGAAGCCGGTGAACAACTCACCGAAACAGAAGTGATCGTCGGGGTGCTTCCGCCCCCACCACTGCCACCGCCGCATCCTGCAACAAGTGCCAAAGCGTCTGCCGCCAAGAATAGGGCGGCAACCCGCCATCCCATACCCATGTAGCTATGAACCCGTCCGGTCACAGGTGTGCATCAGCCTTTCAAGGGGGACGCCAGCAAGCATACTCCGATCGAGCTGGGGTTTCGATAAATTTCATCCATTTCTGTAGCAAGTTCGTGAGTGGGGTCACAGTCCTTGTGTATCCGGGAATTAGAGGCCTTCCCTTCGGCCACCCCCAGGGCCTCTCGATTCTTTGGCGGAGTCTAGCGTCGTACCTCACGCTCCAGGGCAAGGGGCAAGGGCTGCGCCTGCGGTCCGATCGCCGCCCTGCCCCGGTTGCACTCTTCGCGCAGAGAAAACTAAATAATTGGGCGGCGTGAATCGGCTCGCCCCCGCTGCGCCCCACGCAGCGGGAACTCAAAACTCTTGCTCGGTGTCCCCGCCTTCCGCGCTGCGCTCCGAGGTTTTCGGTTTCTCTGCCCTTCGCAAGTGCTCGGGCAACCAGGCGGGTGATCCCCCGAGGCGTGGAATCAGCTACACTAATGCACAAATTAGCCTGATGACAGGAGAAGTCTGATTCCCGAGGAGACTACGATGAGTCGTATTTCCCTGTCGATTGTAGCGATGATGGCGCTGGTGGCGACCGTTGCTTGCAAAACAACGCCTTCTGGAACGGGTGGCGAGGAAGAGACCTCTCAAGCGCCTGAGTCTTTTGATCCGGGAACCATGGTTAAGACGGGCATCCAGGGTGTCTACGCATACAAACCTCCGCCGGCGTCATTCAATCCCGACACGGCCTCGGATCAAGAGCTGGAGCGGTATGGTTTTCCCCCGCTTGCAAATCAATTGAAATACCGTCTGCCGAAATTCGAGGTCATTGTCCCTGAACTTCAAGTGACGAATCGCCGAAATGGCCCCACGCGGATCTTAACGGCGAGAAGAACAAGCGCAACTACGGGTGTTTCTACTTCCTCGAATTGGAGTGGGTACGCGGTCACTGTTCCTTCCGGCACGTTCACCCAAGCCCGAAGCATGGTGTTTACCACCCTGAAGGTGCCCGTTCCTCACTGCACGTCGGCCGGGGGGCCGTATCACTTGTCAGCTTGGCCGGGAATCGACGGAGCCGGTATCGGGCAAGTAACCAGCCCGGATGTCCTGCAAGGCGGCGTGGAGATGGACGCGACATGCATTTCGCCCGGCAAGGCAAGAATCGACGCCCGGACCGCTTGGATTGAATGGTTCCCCGAAAATGAAATCGCTATCAACAATTTCCCGTTAAATTTCAACGAGCAAATTCAAGTCATGGTGTGGTGGGAACTGCAAAGGTCACTCGGCCATGTCGCTTTCATCAATTTAACTACACATAAAGGCCCTGTCTTTGCCCTGGTGCCGCCCCTCGGAGTGCATCTGCTCGGGAACACGGCGGAATGGATCATTGAACGACCAGAGATAAATGGTCAATATTCGACTCTGACCCCATACTCTCCAAGCGTGTTCATTGACGCCAGAGCCAACATCAATGCCGGTGCTCAATACTTCATTCCTCAGGAAGCTCCGAGCCCGTCTTCTGGCGCCGTCATGTACCAGATCCAATTGCAGCCGAGCGGTTCGCCGCCGATATCGATCGCATGCGCTGCATGCGCTCAACCGTCGCCCATAACCGACGAGGAAATTGTATTCAGATATGTTCTGGGATCGGGACAGAATCAATGTCAAGCCCCGTATCCAAACTGTATTGGACCCTAGCATTCTGACCAGTCAATCACGCGCTGAGGCCAACTTATCCGGCAGTCCACGCCGTCACCAGGGCTGAATCCGATCTCGCCGTCCGCAATAACCCTAGGGCGAGTCGGAAGACGCTTGACTCAAGGTCAACTGCAAGGCCTGATACACATTACTTCCGAAGCCCACTAAAGCGAACTTGTTAAGATCGTCTGACCGGCAGAGGATGACACTGAGCCTGTCACCGGAATCATCCGGCAGCCCGTGCCGCCGCGCTCTGTTCCATTTGCTAACGCTATGTCGTGACTTTCGGCCCTCTTTGGAGCGCGAGTCGGCTTAGTTTTGTCCCGAACGCAACCGCCGCAACCCGGAGTTTTCAACTCCTGGTTTGCGACACCCCCGAAACCGTGGATTTCGAGCGCCAAATCCCCATGACGCCAAGGCCTCCGCCGATCAAACCACCTCGCCATGGATTGCATCCTCTCGACCTCAGGAAAAGTGTACTCACAAGACTCGGTAGAAATGAACCCCCGATACCGTTTGCTCGGGCGCTTGGGACTGACGTGATTAGTTATTATTTGGGTGAGACTTAATCACAGACTTGTCGTCGTGCACGGATGTACAATCCAGCTCTATGGCGAATTTCTTTGCTCGTGTCGAGTTACATGGTGCCGAGTGGCCGGATGATGATGAATCGCTCCACACTGCTCTTCAGGCGCACGGGTTTTCCAGCTGCATAACTTTTGAGAATGGCGAAAAGCAGCGTTTGCCGACCGGGTTCTACTTTTCAACGAATCGAGTTGACGATGTGTCCCGGGTTGCAGAAGCCGTAACAGAATGTGCGGACGATACTAGTTTCAAGAACGAGGTATCAGTTGTGAAGAGTGCTGGTAGCCAACATTACCTTAGTAAATCGTGCTAGGGAGACGCGAGAAGGTATCGCACACAGTTGCGGGAGGAAAAGATATGGCGTGGCATCTTAGGAAGACGCCTTCAAGCGGAACTGTTAAACCGGTGAAACCTACTCGACCGGTCATACCAGTGCAACCTGTTAAACCAGTCATGCCCGTCAGGCCAGTCAAGCCTGTCGCTCCGGTCGGGTACGAATATTACTGGAGCGACTGATCCTGATTTTGGCCGTTTGGGGCGATTGACCAAACCTTAGCTGCGGATCGTGCCTTCGCGAATTGCCTTCGAGCTATCGAGTTGTCATCGACCCCATAACGCTGATGGCGTCCGCCCGGTGCGGCTACTTGGGGAGGTGGAAAAGTGAGCCGGAAGCAAGGAGCGCGCAAATCCAATTTGGCTCGGAGGGTTATCAGGGAAGTCCTCGCCCTTTCGTTTTGGGCGCACGCAATTTGCTTTAGTGGGCTTTTACCCGTGCCGCGATATGTATCTCCTGAGCTCCCGAGGTACATATTCAACTCCGTTCTCGCAGTTTTCATCGTTAATTATTCTCTATTCACAGATAACGGATGGTGGTCGGTCATTTTCGACCTTACGTATCTCTATTTCTTGCCTTTCATTTATGTGGGAAAACTTCTCTGGTTCTTGATGATGAGATTCCATAAGTCCGTTAAGAGCAAGATTATTTGGCAATCCCCACGGCTCATCACAGTGCCCGTAACCCATCCTATCTCGTCTACCAAGGCGCAAACGCCTCCCCCAAAGGCAACCCTTGAAGAAGAGACCGGGACTCGTTTCCACCAACGAATACCCCGATTAGTATTGAAGTTCTCCTTGCTGTGGTCATTGCTCATCCTGACTGTGAATTTCAAACCTTTCTTGGTCTTGGCGGTCGCCATTACTCTAGTTGGGGCGGCAAGGGCAATCTGGGGCCTGTGGGGTCTGTTTTCCGGTGGGTCCAGCTGGGTTGATAAGTTGGAAAATCGAACATCCGGAAAGATCAACGAGTTAATCCAACAGATTACCCAGTGGGACGAGTCCTCGACGCCGGAGGAGATCATTAAGGCTGTCAACGCTCTCAAGTTTTGGGACTCGCTGCTTAATTTCATAACTGGGAATACGGTCATACTGACAAAATGGGCATTCGCAGTCTCTCTGCTCGTCTCTGTGCCTTTTTACTGCTACATCAGTTTTCTTTTTTCATGTGTTTACTTCGGGATAGGGAAGATCACGAATATCGATTTCTCACTTTCGAATGCACTTGTCGACTCTTTGTTCATGCCATTCGCATGGTCCGCCCTGCCGCCTAGTATCTCGCTCAGGTTCATCGCTGGTCTTCAGGCGACCTGCGTCACAGTTATCGGATATAACATCTTGTTCAGGCATCTTGGGAATAGACTGGAAGAAATAACGCGGGCCGCAACGAAGCTGAATGATCCATTTCAGGACAAGCTGCTTAGAACAAAGATCAGTCGCGCCGAAGTCATTCTTTCGAGCACTCCGAAAGAGAAAAATGTGACCGAGAGCGTAAGTTAGCGCTCGCACACCCGCTCCTTTGGCCTTTCCATAAGGACTTACTCCTCTTGGGCGCGCACGATGCGGTCTTGCTCTTCGATGAGGTGGTTTAACAATTCCGGCGGCCTCTCCGTGATGTCTTGTGCCCGGGTTTGGAATGAATGTTCGATGGTCGGTCCAGCTTGGAGTTCCCGGTGGTGTTTCCGAAGGTAAAATGCGCGAGTCGCATACAAGACACTGGAGCTTTTCCCGATACCTATCCTGCGTTTGTCGTGGAAGCCATTCTCGATGAGCGATATAGCTGTACCGATAATCGAGCAATCGATCTCCTCGATTCACTGATTAGGGCGTCCACGCTACCGATTCACTCTTGGCGCATTCGTTCTTGGTAATCATGCCGGCCCTCCCCTTCCCGCCCATAGAGCGTCAACGTCATTCTCAAGGCGGAGGCAGTTGCGCATCGCCTCTGTGAGCATCTTGAATAATCGGGTTCCGCCTTCACAGTACGAATTCCGGCCGTATACAAATCGGCTGCTAGACTTCTTTCTTTGCATCTTGCTGCTTAGCAACAGCCTTCTTACGCACTTGCGGACGCACATCGACGAAACGCACACCAATCGTGAATTTGCCCGACACTGGAGGGTCCAGCAGCGCTGTCCCAAAATCATTCATGCGAGCATCGAAGATCACGAGATAGCCCCTGCTGGTGTCTCGATTTTCAAGATAATGGACAATCTGTTCTTCGCCGTGGGCCGCGTAAGTGCTGCTATAGCCCTTTCCGCACATTTTCAACTCAACCACCGCTGAGAGTTTTCCGAACTTCAGATAGAGATCGATGCGGCCCGCGCCCGCTGCGATCTCCAAGAAGAGATCCATCTGGTCGCCGAACCTAGCTTTCAAGAAAACGTGGAGGAGATTTCTGCCGTGACTTTCCGGGTTTTCTACCCATTTGTGATCCCTATTTCCGGCAGAGCTCCAAAAGGTCATCCTCTTTTCGGTAGCGATCAACTTCGAGAAGTCAGCCAATGCCGATTCGAGTGCTTCGTACGTGATCGGATTCGCTCCTGGCCAATTAACGAATCCACGTTGAGGGCGTACCGGCTTTAGCTGCTCGAATACATGAAACAGCTTGTCCTCATACTCCTGTTTGTCAATGCTCCTAAGTTCCCGAAGGGCAGATCGTTCGGCAAGCGTGAGAGCACCTTCCTCAGAGTTTGAGCTTAGGTCTATCGAGTTGATTTTCCTGTTGATTTCTCTCGCAGCCTGATCCCGGGCCGGATCGTTCGAGTGAGCAAGTTGCCCCACGGAGCCTAGTAGCTGCCGGATGTCAGCAATCTTCGGGTCGGCCCTAAGGTCGCATAGGTTGAGGATCAATTCTTTGGGCATATCGATTGGCGTGCGCTTTAGCGCGTGAAATAACGCATGGCTCACGACGAATCCACGAAGTTTCAAATGGTGTCCTGAAGTGCGAGTCTCACGCAAGCGGATGCAGGCGCGGGTAACGTGAGGCAAGCGCCAGAGATCGTGGCGGTCAGCAGAAAGCTCGAAGGACCTCATAATTGTGACCAAAGACAGCATGTTACGTGTGATGAATTCAACCCTCGCTCCTCGACTGTAGGGGTCGGGGTACCCCTTGGGACTCCGCGGCAGTTGAGCGTCGAGGATGGAGATGACATCATGAGCAATGGAACCCTGCAATTCTCGATCTGTATGGTATGGGTACTTTGGATCGTGCCCGTAGACGTAATCGGCCGGGTTCTCCTTCTCCTCAAAGACAGAGTCGTCCTTTCCGAAGTAAAGGGTCGCTTCGCGCACCAGCCATTCAATAAACCTCTGTTTGTCGTCGTCCGATCGGACACAGTCTTCGAGAACGCGCAGGTCTTCGCTGATGTCCGTCCGAGGTTCGGGCTTCTCAAGCAGTCTCGTCCCGAAAAGATCATCATCCTTAGGCAAGTTGTCGAGGATGCTTGAGTCGCTTCGGTCGATATCGGAAAGTAGGTGTGGCGCACTATACGTCTTTGGATCATTTGTCGGTCGGAGAGATCCGCTCTTCAATATCTTTTGTCCGTACACGATTGCGAAAGCTAGATCTTCCAAAGACCTTTTATATGAGTACTTGCAACGGTGGACAACGTCCTCATTCACGGGATGTATCAGCTCAGCTACCTGCGACAAAATGATACCGTCAATGCCAATCTGAAACATCTACCACTCCAACAGCCGATGAATGGAGGCCTTCAAGGACTCGATACATTGCACCTTGCGCGTACTTCTTCGTCTGTCGATTTTCACAGAGGAACTGAAAGACCGTCCAATCATACACTGAGAACATCCTGCCCGACTCCGGCGCGTTGCGCGGAATTCTACCCTGCCGTCCCGTGAAATCTGTCCCCCGTCAGGTCGCAGTGGCGGACGTGTGCGATCGAAGGCCGGAAACGGCCTCCAGAAATTTCCTTGGATTGGTACCGATATGTCTTAGTGCTGTATCTGGAGCGCCCCGCAACGCGACGATGCGCAGTGCATGTTCTCAGGCTGGGCGCTTCGGATACAGCGACTTGAAGGAAGCCGCCCACATGGAAGCCTATGTACTTTGCATCGGCCTGAACGGGTGCAGAGGGATCAGCAACAAACCGAGTCGGGTGGTATGAGATGGTCTGAAGGCCGGATGGAGAGACGGTGTGGCTCGCCGGGGGCTGACGTGGAGGCGGGAGAGGCTGGCATCCGAAGGGTTTTGCCCGGATAAGACAAAGAGTCCGCGTGCGCGCCGAAGCACGAGTAGAAGCCGGGGGTGGGAACAGAGGGTCATGGGGCGCACCGGTCTGGTTGAGGAGGCGAGCGAAGCAGGAGTTGGGCGGCGGAGAGCCGTTCGACTACGCGCATGGTTGCGCCGCAGACAGGACAGTTCCAGAGCGTGTGGCTCTGATCGGCGGACGGTGATGCTGCCGAAGCAGGCATCTGCTCTGAGCCGCCGAGCAACTGGAAGCACCGTGGCAGGAGCGAGGCGCGGTTGCGGTTGGCGAGGAATCCTAAGTTGAGGATGCGCACGAAGCCGGGGGGCAGCAGATGGAGCAGGAAGCGGCGCAGAAACTCGTCGACAGTCAGAGTCATGATCCGTTTCTTGTTGCCATGAGCGGAATCGCGCCAGCGGAAAGTGACATTGCTATCGGAGAGAGCGACGAGCCTGGAGTTGGAGATGGCGACGCGATGAGTGTAGGCGCCGAGATAGCGCAGCACATGTTCGGGGCCGCCGAACGGCTTCTTTGAGTAGACAACCCAGTCGTGGCGAAACAGGGTACGCAGCCAGGCGGCGAAGGCGCATGGTTGTGCAAGGTGCAGCAGGTTGCCGCGGAACTGGAGCTCACCGCGATCGAAGGCGCTGCGAAGTGCGGCGACGAACTTGCCGCGGAAGACGCGGCTGAGCACGCCGATGGGAAGGAAGAATGAACGCCGGGCAGAGATCCAGCCTGAGTGGTCGGGCACGAGACCGCCGGCGGCAACTACGCAGTGGATGTGAGGGTGAAACTGCAGGCGCTGATTCCAACTATGGAGCACGCTGAAGAAACCGATCTTGGCACCGAGATGCCGTGGATCGCGAGCGACCTCAAGTAACGTCTCTGCGCTGGCGTGAAAGAGCAGGTTGTAGATGAGCCGCTTGTTCTGCAAAGCCAGCGGTGCCAGTTGCCGCGGCAGGGTGAAGACGGCATGGACGTAGCGAGTGGGCAGAAGTTCCCTCTCGCGCGCTTGGAGCCAGCGTCGGCGCGCGTTGCCCTGGCATCTTGGGCAATGCCTGTTTCGGCACGAGTTGTAGGAGATTTTGGTCGTGTGTCCGCAGCCAGTGCAGCGATCGCGATGGCCGCCCAGTGCGGCGGTGCGGCAGCGCACGATGGCCAACAACACCTTCCGGTGTTGCCAGTTGATCCACTTGCGGCTGTGTTCAATGAAGGACTGTCCAGCACAGCGAACAATGTCGGCCATCTCCAAGAGAGGCCGGTTCTTCAACTGTGCTTGTCTCCTCCCTGGGAAGAAAACGTGAGCGCATCAAGCGGGCTGGCGGTCGCGCTCAGATGGCGTTGGGACAGATGCAGATAGATGGTCGTTACTTCGAGGTCGCGATGCCCGAGCAGGATCTGGATGGTACGCAGGTCGGCGCCGGCTTCGAGAAGATGGGTCGCGAAACAATGGCGCAAAGTGTGGGGATGAATTCGCCTGTTGTCGAGGCCGGCGCGCTCAGCGGCGATCTGGCATGCAGACCAGAGGACCTTGGTAGTGACAGGATAACTTGCCGTGTGCCAGCGGTTGCCGGGAAAGAGCCACTCCTTGGGCTTGCGCCGGAGTCCGCGCCAGTACGTGCGCAGTTCTTCCAGCAGCTTGGGGCTGAGCATGACGTCGCGGTCCTTGCCGCCCTTGCCCTCGTGGATGTGAACCACCATCCGCTGGCTGTCGATGTCGCTGACCTCCAGCCGGGCCGCCTCTGCGCGTCGCGCACCGGTGGCATAAAGCGTCATGAGAAGGATGCGATGAAACGGGGAATCCGCGGCGTCAATCAGTCGCGCGACTTCTTCCTGGCTGAGCACCCCGGGAAGGTGACGCACCTTCTTCGGATAGGGCGTCTCGGCGATGCTCCAGTTGCGCTTCAACACGTGAATGTAGAAGAAGCGCAGCGACGCCAAACGCAGGATGACGGTGTTCGGGCTGAACTTGAACTGGGTGAACAGGGCCGCTTGATACTTGCGTATGTCCTCCGGACCAAGCTGATCGGGCCGGCGATGAAAGTATCGGCTGAAGTGCTCAACGCCGTGCAGGTATGTACGAATGGTGGTAGCGGCGAAGTTGCGTCGACGCAACTCCTCAAGCATGAGCTGACGTAGGTGGTTCACAGAGAATCCTCCTTCTCTGCGTCCCAACCTACCCCGGCAACCACAAAAGCCGGTTCAACCGCACGCGGAAGCGTCCGCCGCCGCAGCGGCTTCGTTCATGTCGGCTTCCCGTCATCAATCCGTTGCTGAAGACAATGCGGCGTTTTCAGTATCTATCCGGCATGGGGGCTGCATTTTCAAACTCAAGTTTTAGTCTTGAGCTATTTCCGGACCGGCGACAACCCAAGAGTTGAGCATCGTTGGTGGGTAAAGCAATGCCGGCGAGCCGCCAATATTCTTCTCTCCATATTGGACTCTTTCCGGTACCATGCTCCAGTTACCAGCCGCGCTTCTCAAGTAACCGTGTTTAACGTGCGTTGCGTTCCTGCCCCGACTGGAGCGCGGGGGGACAGCGCTTGCCGGTAATGCGAAGCATCAAGATGCCGACAGCAATCATCCATGCGGCGAGCGGAAAGCCATTGGCGATGGCCTCGGGGCCCCCAGCCAGCGGGGTTATAGAAGCCCATCACATCGACATAGCGCACAAACATGGTAGGAACGAAGGCGAGGCAGGCGAGCGAACAGACATAGCCGAGCCATGCGGACCACCGTGGCAGTGCACCGCCAGCCAGGGTGACGTAGCTGAGGATGGCTATGAAGAGAGCCATGAGCCAGAGGCCGACTGCGCCGTACATGAGAAACATACTCTCCATCATGGCACGGATAATGACTCCGTCGGCGGGCGGGTTGAAGGCGTCCACAAACGTAGTCGTTCCCCTGCCGAAAGCGGGAAAACTGCTCGACACCCATGTAATCGTTGCGAAAGTAGTAGGGTGAGAGCTCCGCCGGGCAGGGCGGCGGCTTCGACCACTCGAAGCACATCTCCGGGTCGCGCATCAGGTCGCCGTTCTGTTCGCCGTAATGAGCGACAGAGATGGCAGGGACTCCGAGCGGCCCCGGCTCCGGCACTGCTTCGATGACCAAAGCCATATACGGCGGATTCTCAATTTTGAGGTAGAGCGTGGGCCGGTAGCCACCGGCCCGCTCAAGGATGCGGAGGAGAGTTTGCATCAGGCCACCTCCGCAACTGGCTCCTCGGCCTCCGAAACAGCCGACTGCACGGTGATCGCGCCGAGAATGACGGCGGAGGTGCGCTGCACGACTTCAAGGCTTTCGGCCAGAAGCGCCGCATTGCCCGCGTACATCTGGATGTAATCGCTCGACGCGCGGCCCATCTCAAGGCCGATGCCTTGGCCTACGATGAACGCCACAGCCTCGGCTTCCGTCTCCCGCACCGTCGCGGTGGTCTTGGTGCGCCGGTCGGTCTTATGCAAAAGCTCGTGCGCGACCTCGTGAACCATCGTCACAAACTCCTCGGCTTTCGACTGGCCCGGAAGCAGGGCGATCTTGCCGCCGTAGCTCACCCCGAGAGCAGGCGCGATGTTCTCGCTGTATTCAAGCGCGATATTCTGCGCGGCGAGAAATGCCATGAGCCGGTCCCGGTGCCCGCCCACGTCACCGCTGACGTTGTGCTCGAACTCGGGCAGGTCCGCGCCTTCGGTCTGCGCCACATCGAATACGTACACGGCGCGAAAGCCGATCAGAACGGGCACGGGCCTGGAGTCGTCCTGAGTGCTGCTCTGGTCCGAGCCGTCCTTCCTGCGCCGGTGGCCCATCATCGGGGCGAGAATCTGGATACCTTTCTCGCCTTTTTTGACGAACCGGCCCAACTCCTTCCACGTCGAAAACCCGGCCACGCGGGTCGCCGTCGGGCGCTGCCGCGCGATGGCGAGAATGTTCCCGAAGGAATAGGAATGGAACCGGGCCATCGCCGCAAGGTAGGCGGTCAAGGTTTCGCTCTTGCCCGCCGCAAGTTGCTGGAGCAGGAAGTCTATGGCCTGCTTGATGAGTTGCTGTGTTGGGTTGTCTTTCTGCGTAGTGCGCTGCTGGTAGGGCGATTGGTTGGGGAGCGCCGCATTTTTCCTGTGCGGCGCGCTGCTGGCGGCGGTGCTGCTGACTGCGTAAGGCATGGTGTTTGCTCTCCTGTCGCTGCCCGCAAGGGGCGGAATCTGAAGGAGGGCGTCTGCCTCAACCCAAATTTCTTTGTTTGAGTGCCCCCGCTTCATGGCTCTTGCGGCACGGCAGGGGCGAGGAGGGTTCTGTCACAGGTCGCCGCAGGCGCCGCCCCGGCGGCCGGAGCGAAGCGGAAGGACCTTGACAGGTTCCGACCGGCTCTGCCAAAAAGCCGCCTGAAGCGGGGGCACGTGAACGAAGAAGAAATTTAGGAACCCTTCCGCATAGTTTTCAGGGAGGGGCGTTGCGGGGAAGGAACCGGACCCGCTTGGATGGGAAGCGGAAAACGCCGATTCTATCGGCGCTTGCAGCGGGGGAAGGGCGGAGCAGCCTTCCCAGCAAGGGAGCCTTTAGGAATATGGCGATTGGTGGCCAGAAGCTTGTCTATCAAAACTAGACGGCATTCGGAGGCCCAAAAAATATCGCAATAATAAAGAGGAATCTGTGAACGCAGCGAATGACTCGAAATGCGTGGTTGACAGCAGCACATAACCGCTTCACACTCCGATTGGACGCACCAAACGCGAGTTGCCGACAAAGCGCAACGCGTCTCACGCACCAACGGGCCTCCTTTCTCATTGTTTTCGCGATGCCAGGATTGAAATGAACGACAAGTTGTTGGATGCCTTGTTTACCCGAAGAAAAGAGGCGGTAACACGGTTGGCGTTTTGCCTCTTGATCTCGTCTCTCCTTGCGGTCGCCAGCCGCATACCAATTCTCTTCGTCTCCCTTCCGGCGACCTGGATCACAGGAGGACTGAGCATCGCTTTTATTTGGGCGATCGGACCGCCTGTCCTGATCCTTCTCCAAGCCTACGCCCTCCATGGCGTCGCAGAGGCGGAGCAATTGAGAACTCTTCTCAAGACGCAGTCTTCTGCCGAGGCTGTCTCGGGGACCACGGCTGCGACGCAGTTGGGCGAAGAACTCACACCCATTTGGCGTAGAAACTATCCGCCAGTGATCCATATCGCTTTTGCGGTGCTTCTTCTCGCTCCGACGATTGCCGGGGTCGTTCTTTTCTCCTCGTACCTGAGTCTGGTTAGGCCGACCGTCACCGGGAAGCCTGTTTACGCAACGCGCTCAAAGCAGATCGCTGACGCGATGTTCGGTATCGGTGGATGGAACGGATTTCTGCCGATCGCTCCATCTCTCCAAGACAATCTTCGGGATCTCGAGAAGCAAGCTGAGAAAGCGGACAAACTCAAGTACGAGAGCGTGGCTCGAGAAATTCCGTGGACCTATTTCCCGCTGCAGACATGGGCATATCTGATCCTGCTCGCTCTGTCACTGGATAGCGCGCTGGTGGGCGGGGGCTATATGACGGGGACACGTTTCTTCGGCGAGTCATTCTTGTACCGAATCTCCCATTGGATTGCACGCAAATTCCGCCAATTCGCCGTATTCCTCGCCAAGATGTTCAACTCGCCAGAGAACACCACTCAAGGCACAGGTGAAAACGATGGCCAAGCTAGTCAATAGACGAACTCTGATTGGGGCTCTTCCGCTTTGGGCTGGGTTGCACGCCCCGGCGTCGCGTCTGCTGTTCGGCGAGTCACAGGACCTTGTTACACGTGCGGAATTAGATCGTCTGTTGGATACGGGGCACCCGGAGAATCATTGCGCGATGCGCCACGATCACAGTGCTCAGGGCTCCGATGATTGGGCGGCAGCGTTGGGCTGGTCCGCTTCCGATTGCGGGCACAACGAGGGAGCCGGAGCGGCCATTAAGCTCGCCGTCAGCAATGGCTTGTCCTATCCAGCAATGATGCATGGATGCGCTGCTTCAGAAAGTCTTATTCCTCCGATCGATGAGGCCATCAAGAACCCGGCTGCGCTCGATCAGTATCTTGGCATGGCGTCTCCATCCCAGATCGCCGCTGTAAGAGACATGCTGAAACGGGGCAAGAGTTTTACCGAAATTCTTGCGACCGCACCTGATGAGGCGGTCGGAGAAGTTTGGAGAAGGAGACCCATGCTCAGATTTGCGTGCTCGTTGGCCCGGAAAGGAAACTTAGCCCCTGCTGTTGCGATCGCCATAGCGTCCCAATGGCACAATTGCCAAGAGTTCAAGTGCCTCTTGCGGCATCTCAACGAAGTCGCTAGATGGTTGCAAACGCAGCCTATAGTCGCCATCTGACAACTGCCATCTATTTGCCATCATGAGCAGAGTGACTATGCCTGAATCTTCATCGAATCCATTTCAACTCCAGCATGAGCTCCTCGACTCGATAAACGACGAGTACGAGACGACTCCTACATTTGATGCCCTACTGAATGTACACGGTATGTATGAGACCACGCGGTTTGTGCTTCGATTGAGTCCGCGCAATCATGAGCTCATGGACTTGATCCAAACGAATGGATTTGGGCTGGGAAATGTCCCATCCGAAGCGATACAGGCCTATTCCACCTACTTACACGAAACCGTTCACTGGTGGCAGCATGTGGGTTCAACATCCGGTTTGTTGTTCAGTTTGAGCTACCTGGCACAGTGTCACTCCAGCATGGGGCAACTGCGTGAAGTTCTTGCCACCATCGGACCCAAGAAACCACTAAAGGGCTATACCGATCACGTTCTTCGCACGGAAGGACACTCAGCTCAGGCCAAACTTGCATCGGCCAACATAGCCGTCAACAACGCCTTGGATGTTGAGTACTACAAGTTCTATGCCTACTCCCCGCGCACTAACATAGGCTGGATGCTCAAGGAGCCGCATTTCGAGTCAGTCGGTCATGGATACTTCGTTGTATATGGTCAGCTCGTCGGAATGCTCGCCGATGCAATAGACCGAGACCATCTCGTCCTACCCAGGCCTGAGAGTTGGGACCGTGAAACACTTCGATTGAGCCAAGAACACATTGAGGGGTACTATTGGCGCTCACCTGTCAGACCTCCGGCGGTCGGGATGAGGGCCATTTACGAAGGGCAAGCGAGGTTCACGCAGCTTCAGTTTCTGGATGGAGCACTTGAGGAGTCCTTATCGTGCGCCGAATGGAGAGATGGAGGTTATCTCTCAGGCATCTACGTGGAGGCTTTCGAATCCTTCCTAACTTTGTCCCAGTCTGCGTGGCCTGAAAACTTGGGGGATCCAATTATTGCGCTTTTCTTGCTGATTTGCGATCTTGCAATGAATCCAACGCGCGGACTTCCGCTTGATGTCGAAGTGTTCGAAAACTTCATTCGTGACGTTGATGTAGGTGTTCGGTTCACGTTACTGAGTCAGGCCGTCGCACAGATCCCCCGTGTCAAACGTGCGATTGTCGAGTACTCAAGAGAACAATACATTTCGGTCTCCGCAGAGCTGACTGACCTTGTTGGGTACGATCATCCTCTATCCGGATTCGAGACGGTGCGTGCTTGGCTTGATAATGCACCCGGCTTACCGACACTCATGGAAGAATATCGTTTATTTGAGTACAACGCGACTAATCTGCCGATCCGAGTTTTCCTTTCGCATTTCGTTGCGTTTTACCGGGACAAATTGGAACACCCGGAATTCTTCTGTTGGGCTGGGATCTATATGTCCGGTCAGCGTGGTATGGTTGCTGCGCAAGTTCTTTGGCTTCGACATCTGTCGCTTTTTGGTGATCGTGGCGACCGACATGGTGTTTATCCGCGACAATCACCGAATCGTTCTGAGGGGGCGGTAAAGAAAACGTTCGATCGCTTTTTTGGAACGATGGCCCTGTACGATCTGACCAGGCAGTGGATTTTAGAAAATGGCCCATTCGTCTGCGACTTTGCGTGGCTCTCGGAAAATTACGATCAGTCTCGCGCCGAAGCATGGGGGAACGATACGTTCAAGCAGGTCTACGGGGTTACATTGGACGAGTTCGACATTGTTCAATAAATCGTCATTTGTGACGCGGCTCATGGCGCTTCCAGATCCCGCTCTCGAAGAGCGATTGCATGACTTCCATTGATCGACCGTGCCCAAACGCAAAATTGTGGGTTGCTCATACGGCCAATCGTAGTACGGTACTATTCGAGACATTGGGAGATCTGAGACGGCAATGCCGATTGTCCCACACGACAAGAAGATCGAGCCGTCTGAGAACGCGGAGATCTGGCGCTTTTTGAAAATGGACTTCTTCCGCGATCTGATGGCGAATCAGGAGCTATACTTTCGCCGCGTCGATCTTTACAAGATGGACGACCCGAACGAGGGTCTACCGACAGATACCTATCTCCGTCGGACCCTTACTTTGGATCGCTACGCGCTTGAAGATGAGCTGAAATTGAATCACCACCAAGCGTCGAATCGTCTCCACAGCGAGTGCTATTACCTGAGTTGCTGGAACCTTTACGATTCACAGAATCGGCTGCGGATCTGGTACGGCTATGCGCCTCATGGTGTGGCTATCCGATCTGAGTATCATCGCCTGAAGGTGGCTCTCAATGGTTTTCTTGACGAGGTGCATGTCGGAAGGGTGCGCTACGGTGACCAGGAGATGACGGGCTATAATGGCCTTCAAATCCTTTTCACAAATCGCCAGGAGTATGAGTGGGAGAACGAGATAAGGGCTGTGGTGTGCAGCTCGGATCCAGTTGGCGGACAGGCGCGGAACTACCGCGAAACCAACTTTCCCCATCGGGAACCACAAGACGACCTCAACCCGCTTCACGCATGGGTGCACCCGTATAAGCGGAGACGAATCCTCTTGGGGGATCTGCTGATCGGCATTGCAGTTTCGCCCTGGGCTAGTGAAGAAACTGTTGCTGAGGTGCATGAGATTTGGGCGAAGGTTTGGGGTTTGAATTTGCCAGTGGAACACGACCTCAATAGCCCGCTGACGCCCTCATTGGATGAACTGAAGGTGTGTGGTTTCGGTCAATTAGGCCCTGGGTAGTGAGTCAGCATCTCTGGTTACGTGATCATCCTGTTCGCACGGCAGAGATCAGTCAAGTAAATCCGTCGCGCGCTTGCTAGTATCACTTCATGTCCGTTGAAGAATACCTCTTGAATGTCATTGCGGAGCCACTGATGAATGAGTTGCGCCTCATTCTCAATGTGAAGCAAGTAACTGAGAATACAGACCTTCTTGGCAGCTATACTGAAGCACTCGTAAGGCGTCTGAGCCGCCGGGTCGTCGATCCCGTCCTGCGTGTGTCTACCGGCTCCGTCATCGATTACCCGTTGGCCGACCCTCTTCCACAGATCGATCTAATCTTGTGGGCACCCCACCCAGCGCCCAGCGTTTATGACGTAGATGACTTTGGCCTCGTGCCCAGGACCAGCGCATTCGGACTCGTGGAGATCAAGAGAAGCAATTACAGCGGCGTCGATCATAGGCTGGACCAGTTCCTTAAGAAAGCTCCTGCTCTCGTGAATAGAGAACGAGAACATGAGTCGCAGGGCTACGCTATGGGGATCGTCTGCGTTCTCGATGAGAAGCCATCCGAGATCTTGCGGTCTCTAATTGATGAGAAGAAGGTGGGTGCGTTTTTTGAAAGAAACGATTCCGGAGTGAATGTGCGAAGAGATGACGTTTTGAATTTTATAAATTTCCTGCACAGAATCAAACGCTCATACCAGAGGGTGGCTACACTTGGCCTCCCTATTCAGTTCAGGACTAGCTCGTAAGCGGATAGGTGATTGGCATGTCTGATATCAGTCGAATCAAACAATCGGAATTCAACCTGTTGAATCACGGGGACCGCTCGGAACGGGAGTTCTGGCCTTTGTTAGCCAATCACTTTCCGTCATACGCGATTTTGTGGCAGCGGTTCATTGTGCCGTTGACATCTCGCATTGATCCACAAGCCGCCGGGGATGGGAAGAAGTGGATTCGGATTCGTGCTGATATTCCGGCCGCATACCAAGAAGTTGCTATGGCCCACTATTCAGTCTTTTATTTCCTGGGTAGAGCCATAAAGCGAATCACAGAAGAGGAATCTGCTCTGAATCATCCCGAGGATGTGTTGTTTCTTCTGGACTCGGTTGGTGACAACCTCAAGTTCTTCTTGTTGAAGATAAGCGAATTCGGGACGGATTGCGGGTGCAATGTGTTCGATGTACCGTGCTCGCAGTTCCCGAAGGGGTTCTATCCCTTCGACAAAATCAGCGATTAGACGTGCTGAACGGCGAGAAGCAGTTTGGAAGCCTCCGCAGTGCGTCTCTTTCGCTTGAAGGCTTCTGAAGTCGTGGAGAGAGACGATGAGTCTGCCCTATCGGTTGACGGGGCTGTTTCTTGGTGCGGGGGCTTCATTGGAAGTCGGGATGCCGCTCGTGTGGGAGCTTACAGAAGAGCTGAAGGCGCTGCTGACGGTGGACAAGTTGCGAGCGCTGAATGGCGGGTGGCGGCTGCAAGGCACTGGTTATCCGGATGCGGTTATGGAAGACTTTGTCTCCGTGTTGGTCATTCCCGAAATGCACTACGAGAGCCTGTTGGGCTATCTCGAAACCCAGGCGGTCCGCAACCTGTCAATGCGTCAGCCTTATCTCGGCCTCTATGCCTTTCTGGTTGAGGTCGTGTATCAGATCCTCCGTCTGCGCCATACGCTCAATGTGGACTTGATTGACCACAATCTCAGTTGGCTTGAAGGGATCGCTAGACTCACCCAGGCTAATGCGCCCCTTTGGATTTTCTCGCTCAATCACGATCTCGTGATGGAGTGTCTTGCCGCCAAGTACGGCATTCCGCTGCACTCAGGATTTGGGAGCGGAACGATCACATTGCCTCGTAGAGATGCCACCGGAAGGAAGATCGGAGAGCTTAAGGCAGAGACAGTAACCGAAATCCAACTCGCGTCGGGGATGAACTTCCCGCAGCCAGGGGTGGAGGGGATCAATCTTCTCAAGATTCATGGCGCGCTGGATGTTTTCGCATACCGCGATGGTAAAGACTTTGCCAAGCTATTGCCCGAAGAACAAACAGTGCGCAGCATCATCGAAATGTTGCGAATTGCACAAGACGAATTGCTTTACGTTAATCCGCAACGACCGTATCCAATTAAGACCACCAATGAGATTACCTATGCCGACGACGATGGAGTCATGCAGTTTCTCCAGCGATCACTGGTAGCGGGAGCACACAAATTCGACAACCGGATTAGCCAGGTTCTGCCAAAGAGCTTCCTGATGCACTTTGAGTCCCACATCAACTTTGTTTCTACGTTGATCTGCATAGGGTACGGCTTTGGCGATCTGCACATCAACCAAGTACTGCGTGACTGGCTGGAGCGTGACGCTGAGCGTCGTTTGGAAATTGCGAGTCCGACCGCCTCGGTGCCTCCTTTCGTTTCGCATTTGGCACCTCAAGTCACAGCGTTTCCCGAGGCCGCTAGCGACTATCTCGACAAGCGAACAGGGGTCACTCGCACGCGCGGTGAACTCTTGGAACGACGCTTGGGCGTCTGGAGGCGGGCAAACCGCAAGAACCCGGATGCGCCGGAACAATTCGCGGCATTTATGCGCGAACGGCAAGCTGCATCCGTTCGTGGGGCACTGGAGCGCATCGGCAGTCAGTTTCGCGATGATGGAAGCCTCCGTCTTGCGGGACAGGAGGCCACGCCTGAGGAATGGGTTCGGCGGCTCATAAGAGAGAATGAACTCGGCCACGAGGACTTGCTGGAAGCATTTTTGGTTGCGCATGAGCGCAACAAATAGGGTCTACAAATACTACGGAGGATTCGAATGGTAAAGATCTACACTGACACCAATGTTTTGCGGTATTTTGGGGAGGCGTTTGCGACAGTGAGCGTACCCCAAGAAATCGCTGTGCAATTGCTGCTGGCGCCGCTTGCCATGCTCGAACTTTTGTCGCAGCTCGGCACGGCTGACGCCGAAGATGCATTTGCGGCCGTTCAGGCATTGCCACGGGTTCACAATCCAGCCGCGTGCGGGATGCTGCCTTGGTCGGATGATTTTTTCCGGATATGCCTATTCCAACAAGCCCCTGGCAAAGACAGTGTCACGCAATCGATAAACAACGCGGTTAACAATGTTCTCAATGCCACGAACGACGCTGAGTTGACGACCGACGGCGCCGAGATGCGCGCCCTTCTCGATGCAGGAAAGAATGAAGCCGTTGATAATTTTACAAATCTTATTGCCAGCGCAAAGGCGGAAGGGAAATTAGGTCCAAGTGACGACCGCCGAATCTTTGCTCAGTCGATCGCGCGACGCGCTGGCGTAGATCCGGCGTCCGTGGATGTCGATTTTGTTCTAACGCATCTCGATGCACACTATCGATTTGAGCAACAGCGGATTAACGCCGCCATCGACAATCCTGAGTACAACGTAAGAAAGAGGGCTAACGACGTTTACGACGCAGAACTGCTCATATATCTGGCTGATCCCTCTCTTCATTTGCTTACATGTGATACAGGATTCAAGCGGGTCGGCGACTCATCGCAGGCAGGCAGGATTCATATTGTGCCTGCGGATGCTCTGCGGGTTGCAGATACGGCTGTAACGACTTTGAAAAAACTCGTCGAATCTTCGGAGGGAGGGGTATAAGCCGGAGATGACCATCTCCGAACGGCTTAACGAATTGATGCTCTCCCATCGGCGTGAGGCGCGGCGATGTATCCGCGCAAAAGCTTATCTCGCCGCAAAGGTGATGCAGGTGTCGGCTTTCGAGGCGGGATTGCAGGCCATGTGCTTCTTGTACCCAGAAGATGTGAAGCGCACCACGATTTATGCCATGAAGCACTTTCGGAACAAGCGCAATAGGGCTCTTGAGTTCTCTTTACATCAACTGATCAACATTGCTGACGAGTTGGGTTGGTTTCCGGCAAAACGAATTCGATGGTCCGGGAAACTCACGAATCTTGCTGGCTACTCGCACGAAATCCGGAAAGTACGAAATTATGTTCACCCCGCGGTATGGGCGAACGATCGTAGAAATCCACTCAAGCTCACCAAGCGCGTTTACGGCGTCGTAGATGAAGTGATAGAGGTTGCAAACTCATGGTTGCTGGATCGAATTGAAAGAGACCTACTGAAGGCAATCAATCGATTAGAAAGGAAGAAGACCGGGCAGGTGCGACTGTATACAAATGGTCCCCGCTCCTGACCGAAGACCCTGTCATTCGGTTCTTGATTTTGCGCTGAAGAATTTGGGACGCGGCGGCAGGACTTGAACCTGCGACCTCCCTGCCCATACAGTAGAATTGTCAGATTTTCCCGTATGTCGAAAACAGGGCGCTCTATCCTTCTGAGCTACACCGCGTAAACTCTGGTCCCGCCTATTTGACCAGCTGCAACTTGGCTTTGCCTTTTCGTGCAACAGCTTGTTTCTTTGCCCTTTCTCTCTCGGCGATTGCTTCAAGCTTCTCTTTCGCAAACGGAAGAGCTGCTTTGATCAAGCCGTCGAAGTGATACAGATTTGTACGGCTCCCCTTTCCCGCAATTCTTCGCTCCTCGCGCTTTATCAATCCAGCGGTTTCGAGTTCCGCAATGTGCCGCTGGACAGTCCTGGGCTTAACGCCGATGGCTTCAGCGATGGTCCTCTTGGAAGGATGCGGCTTGTTATCGTGTGTCCACCAGTAGGTCGCTAGGTGCAGGAGAATGTTGACATCTAAAGGGTCGAGCCCCAGCGCCTTTTGCCTTTCAAGAATGATGCTGGGCACCGCCGTCCAGCCGGCATCCATAAGCGCTTTGGACCATTTCTTTTCGTTCACTCGAATCTCACTTGCAGATTTTGTTTTCTGTGTCGTAGTCGCTGTAGTCACTCTTGCCTCCACACAACTCACTATGTCTCAGTGCCGAATTGAACGCAATGCCTACCGGGAGCCTCTGGGGACTCGGGCTCTTCTTGTTCTCTGAATGTTGCACTTGAGTTCTAATCGAGAGTCAGTCTGCTTGATGCAGTTTACTTTGGGAGTCCGCTCAGACGCCCGCTCGGCAGTTCTCAGTGTCTCCCTCAGGGAGTCTCACGGAACTGCCGGGGAGGACCCTAGAGACTACCGCCCCGCGTCCATATTTTACTATTCGTCGGCGAATGGCTCCGTACCCTGACAAAAAGTCGCTCCGGGCGAAACTTCCTATGAAAATGTGCTGGGCTGCCTGAGCGCAATGATCTTCTGCGGCTACTTCATAAACTGCTGGATCGAACACAAGAACCCCTTCAAAGTGGATGCGGCAACGCACATCGGCGTACCGGAGACGGCGAATCATGCTGCACCCGCACACAAGCACACGCATAAGACTGCTGCTCAAGTAAGCCAGTAGCAGCCCGCAAGATTGTCGTGACACTGATACGACAATCTTGTGCGCGTGTCATACCTCCATTCCAATCCCCTGACTCAGGGACGGCGTGTGTCCCATTTCCAGAGCTGATGTCTTGCTGGCATCATGACTCAGACCTGGGACAAGCGATGCCGCGTCGTTGGTGTAAATGTGCGCGTCGAGCGAAGCGCGGGAGACGGAGACGTACGCAAAGCGCGAGTTGATGAGGTCGGGATGCGTCGCGGTATCGACGTTAACCAAGACGCGCTCCGCAGTGAGTCCCTGCGAACTGTGCGAGGTCACCGTGTAGCCGTGGTCGAAGTGGCGCATCTCGCGGGGGTCAAAGGTGATGGTTTGCGCTTTGTCACCGTCCATGCGGACGGTAAATTTGCCGTCTTCGCTGATCTGCTCGATGGTGCCGAGGTCGCGATTGGCGACGCCCAATTTTCGATTGGGTGCCGTCCATTGAATCCGGTCGCCGACTGCAAATTCCCGCTCGATCTCGCGGTAGGCGGAGATGCCACGCAACCGCGACGGGTCATAGGTCACTTGCTCCCCGTTTTCTTTCTGCACGGTCAGTCGATTGTCCTTCGGGTCGGTCGCAACGACTCGGGCATAGCTGCCGCGCTCGATGCCATGCTCTTTACTCCCACGGACATAATGCAACACATCCCTGGCCTGATACTGTGCGGCCCATTTGCGATCAGCGCCGGTCATGTCGGAGCGCGGCGTCAGCACGCTCACGGAATGGTCTTCCTTGTCCAAAACCCCGCGCGCCTGCAACTCCTGGCGCACGGCCTGATTGATCGCGCGGCGCGAAGCATTGTCGGGCGAGACAATGATCGTATTTTTAGGCTGGGCCGCATAGCTCTTGGCAATCGCCGCGATGCGCTGCTCTGCGTCGGCAATCTCCGTAACACGTCCCTGCTCCTGGAGCATCTTCACGCCAATCTCAGTCTCACTTCTGGACAGATGCTCGACCGCTTTCAAGAGCTGGGGATCTCGCTGGCGCACAATCTGGTCGAGTCGCGCAGTCTGCATGCCGGCCTGTTGCAACTGCTCGAAGGGTTTGCCGGCATCGACGCCTTGATGCTGCCGGATGTCCCCGATGAGTAGCACCTTATCTTGCGGGCCAATCCTGCGAAGAAATTCCCGCATCTGTTGGGTCGAAGCAAGGGACGATTCATCGACCATATAGAGATGATTCGCGGCCGGGTCCGTGTTCCGGCTGCGGGCAAGGAAGCCTTGCAAGGTATCGGCGGCGATGCCCGCATCGCGGAGTTGCCGCGCGGCCCGGCCGGTCGGGGCGAAGCCTTCGACCGTATAGCCGCTTTGCTCCGCGCCCTGCTGGATGCTGACTAGCGTGGTCGTCTTCCCGGCACCGGCTATTCCCTGCAATCCTTGTATCCGGTCGCGTGATATTAGCACCTGCTCGATGGCCGTGCGCTGTCCCGGATTGAGCTGCGGGCTGGCCTCGGTTAGCGGAATAGCCTGTTCCACGGGCATGAGTTGCGGAGCGCGGCCCTGGCCGTCCAGCACTCTTAGCACGATTTCCTTTTCGGCCCTGATGGCCTCGGCTGTGGTGAATTGCCGGCCGGAGCCGTGCTTGTCAGTGGCAACGAGGCGGAACTCGCCTTTGGCGACGCGCGCCTCGAAGGTGGCGCGGACCTCCGGGTACGTCGTCTCTCCCATCCCGCGGCGCATGGCATCGACGAAGATGGCGCGCTCGTCGATGACGGCCTCCCGCTCAAAGCTGCGATCGCGGGCAAAGGTCACGGCGGAATGTGCTTGTTCGGTCCGCTCCGCCGCCGGTCTCTCCTGCGCCTGGCTCTGTAGGCGCTCGCGGGCGGCGGCCACAACCTTGTCGGCCTGATTGCCGAACTCGGCGGCAATCTGCCGGTGCGCCGCCAGCACCTCGGCGGGAGAGAGAATTTGCTTGCCGTCGCGGGTATTGTGAGCGGCGATCTGCGCGGCTTCGGGGCCGCTGAACCCGCTCCGGGCAACGGCCTCCATAATCTGCTGACGGCGCGGACTGGAGGCATCAAGGTACTCCTGTGAGTAGCCCTTGATTTCTGGCGCCCCACTCTTGCCGGGTTCGATTTCGTATCCGAGGGAACGCAATTGGTACGTGAGATGCGACTGATAGACAGCCGTAGTGAATTGCTGGGTCTCGAAGAGGCTTTTCGGTTGTAACGCCCGCATGGTTCCGTTCTCGCGCTCGGTCATATTGAAGACGACGGCGTGGGTGTGGAGCTGTGGTGCGGCGTAGCCGTCTACCGGGCGCGCGGTGTCATGCTCGAAGGTGGCGGCGACAAACTTTCCGGTGGTCTCGGCAGTGTGATTGCCGCCAATGCGTGCCTGGGTATAACGCTCCAGTTCGTTGAGCGCCACATTCACCGCTTCGCGGTGGGCCTCGCGCACACGGTCGTCGCCGCCGACAAGCGCGGTTAGCGAGACTGACTTCGGCGCACTGAAAGTGGCATCCCATCCGGCACGATGCTCAACTGGAGCAACTGTGCGCCCGTCCTCAGTTTTGTACTCATGTACGGCGCGATGACGCACCAACCGCTCGCCGGTCTGCGGGTGCTGGCCCTCGGATAGACGGGCGAATTCGTCGGCTCCGACGGCTCCTGCGAGCCCAAACTTTTCGGCCAACCTGCCGCGCCATTCCCCTGGTACGGTGTCGCCTTGTTTCCAATAATTTTGCTCGGCAGCAGTGAACTCTTTGGCGTGATAGGTCTGCGCCTGAGTCGCGGAGAGCGGTTTCGAGATGGTCAGCATTGCATCACCTCAACCTCGCAGAATCAGGTTTTGCGTGTCGGCGGTTTCAGGAGCAATCGCGGATTCCGGCTCGATCTGTTCGACTGCCGCGATCCCATCGGCCTGTGTGGAAACGGAGGCCTCCGGCACCTGCCGCAGTTCTGCGGGGGACGCCTCCGGTGGCCGCATCCGTTGCGGGTCGTAGGGCAGCTTGTCGTCCGGCCGCTCGCGCAGCTCAAATCCATTGGCAACGACAGGCAAATCAAAGTACGGGAATGAGAATCGGGTCACGAAATTCTGAAATTTCATGTACGCGTGGAGGTCCGCGAGGCCGGAGATTTCGGATTCCAGTACCAGTGGCTCCACCTGCCTGTCGAGGGCGAAGTTTCGCCCTGCGCGCGTGCCGTCGAAGTGAGTTTCGCGCAGCCGTTCGATTTCGACTTTGCCGATGAATTCGCTCACCCACTGGCCGGCCTTCGGTTCCTTGGTGGTGAGCCAGATACTTGTCGCGGGTTGCGACAGCATGACCTCAGCCAGATGCCCGTATAGGTACTCAAGCTGGGCCTTGCCCTGGAAGCCAAGCACCACCGGATTCCTGCTTTTGCGAGCTTCGCAGATGGCCGTGTGGAGTTGCGGCAGCTTCTGCAGGCTCGCCAGTTCGTCGATCACAAACCACACCCGCCGCTGCGCCTCCGTCGGCTCATTGAGCAGCCGCAACACAAGCCAGTCAATCCATAAACTCTGTAAGGGCCGAAGTGCTTCGCGCTCTGCCGGGAGCGAGGTAAGGAAGATCCAGCCCTGGCGCTTTTCAGCCCACTCCGTAGCGGTCCATCTTCCGTTGGCGGCATCTCGCTTTGGCAGCAGCCGGAGGCTATCTGCGACCAGGCCGAGTGATGCCAGAACACCGGCTCGCTGCTGGTGGGCGCGGGCGTCGATCAGGTGCGCATGCTCGGTGCCTTTGAGTCTGCGGTCGATCTCTTCGGGGTTTGACATCCAATCAACCAACTCCTCGGGAGTCGGCCCGTAGGCCATCAGGAAAGCAAAGATCTTCTGCGGCGATTCGATGAAAAACTCGCCTTTCTTATCCTGCGGTGGCTGAAATAGGGATGCGGCGAGCGCCTTCGCCTCGGATCGGCTACGCAGCTCCTCGGCTGGCCCCCAATAGGGGCAACGATTGTCGAGTGGATTCAGGATTACATCGCCCCGCTCCGGGTTATAAAACCGCTTCACGAACTCGCGGGCTGGATCGTAAACGATGGCCGAATCCCCGCGGCTGCGGAGCTGCCGGAGCACCTGAGCGAGCAGCGCGGACTTCCCGGCTCCGGTGTCGCCGATGATCTGCATGTGCTGGGCCTCGGCGCGTGCCGGAATGCGAAGCATGGCCTTCATGTCATTCGTTTTGAAACCGATGCCGTCGCCCTTCACGGTGCGGTTGAATTGGCGCGGCGTCAGCATCTCCGGGCCTTTCAGCCTCCGTCCATACTTCAACTGTTTTTGCCGCTGCACATCCCTTATGGTCGTGAACGGAAGCAGGATGAGAAACAGCGCGGCGCCGCCGAGTAGCGGCGGGCGAAAGAAGCCGGGGAGCGAAGCTCCTCCGTAGACGACAGCTTTCAGATAATCGCGCAGCCGCGCATCCACATAGCTGTGCTCTTGGCCGCGAAAAAGTACCGAATATCCGTGCTGGCGGGCATCAGCTGAGAGTGCCAACGGAATCGATCTGCCGTCGAGCTCCGGCGTTCTGCCCAACTCCACATCGCCGTTGATGGCGGGCCGCGGTGCGGCTCTGCGGCCGCCGACGAAGAGCATTCGATAGTCGCTGCGGTGAGTCGCCATGAATGTGCCAATCGCCGATGTTCGCTCATAGACCGGCAAATAATACCGCTGCAAAGATTGGGCGAGATGGATGCGAATGCAGACCCCTGCGAACGTCAAAGCAACGATGGCGAAGGCTAGTCCATAGGTGTAAATCGGCATGTGCCGAGGCCAGATGATTGTCTCTTTGCGTCCCCAAGTTGTGTTTGCCATCGCATCACCTCCCTTTCTCGGACACGAGCTTGACGGCTAGCTCGTGCTTGGCCGTACTGATTTCATCGAGCAATTTGTCGAATGCTTCGGGTGTGAGCTTCTGGCCGGCGGCGAGGGGGCGGAGCACATTCACCAGCAGCAGGCGCACGCCAAGAATCTCAGCCAGAGACGCATCGCTAATGGGCGCTGGCCGCAGCTCCCGCAGGATCACGTCGCGCATCCATTCGCTGCGCGGAACGCCCTTGGCCGTGGCAACCTCATCCAGCAAGCGCGCCTCTTCTTCGGTCAACTTGAGGCAGCGAGTAGTTTTGCGAAAGACGCTTTTGCTGGAGTCTTTTCTTGGGCCGTTTTGCGAAGAGAGGAGTGCCATTCGTGCGCCTCGGTGCCGGTATACCTGGGTATACCGGCATCAGTACATTTGCTTTTGTATGTGCAGGTTTACCTTGGTATACCTGCACGACCCTGCGAGGGGTGGAGTGTCGAAATTTTTCCGGTGCGAAGCACCGCGGTGGCGCTGGCACGGATTCCGGCTGCAATTCATGCCTTCCCTACCCGCACAGACTCCACGGACTCCACCCCGGCAGCAGGCTTCTTTCCTGCGGACTCCGACCCATTGGAAGTAACCACCCTGCGGATACGCAGCGTGGGCGCGACCTTCTGCGCTTGCGGAGTCTTCAGGAACTCCTGAAAGTCCCGGTCCTTTGCAAATACATGCTTCAAGGCTTCCTCGACAACTTCATCCGCACAAGCGTGAATGAAAGCGGCGTATTGATCGAGCAGCATAGCGGTTGTATCCGTCAGCCGAATGGAGGCGCTGACGTGGCGGGTTTGGACGACTTCAAGTAGGGGCATGTTGTTCTCCTTTAGAACCGAAATCAGGCCGTCTTTCTGCGGGCAATCATGCGCTGCGCGGTGGCGGCAATCTCCCGCGCACGAGCCCCAGCTATCGTGGTGGGAATCTCGAAGCGGCGGCGGAATTCGAGCATCGTAATCACGTCGTCAATACCGATGCCTTCGAGGAGCCAGAGACGAGCCGAGGCGACATCAACGGTGCGCTGCGCGTAGTAAACGGGATTGGGCTTATCGGAGCGCCGAACGGCAAGCTCCCGTGTGAGCTTCACGGCATCTTTGCCGTGAGCGAGCTGGTCGCAAACCCACGCCCAATCGCCCTCTGAATTGCTGTGCTTCGCCACAGTCTTTCGTGGGGACGAATTGCAGTCCAGGAGCATCCCGTCAACCGCATCCATATCCACCCGAAAATCACGGGGACTCCAGACTGAATCGTCGGGATACTCGACCGTGATGTGGCAGGCTGGGTCGTATTTGCGATTGAGGAAACCGGCGATGCGGAGAACCCGGTTGCAATCGGTGCAAGCGGGGTCGCCGCCGAAGGCGATGGCGAGCAGCTTGAGCGTCTGTTCCTGGCATGCAAAGTCGAAGCCATCCACCCGCCAGAGCACCTGATATTTGCCGGGCGATGTCGAGAGAATGGCTGTCGGCGTCGGTACGGTATCGGATGCCCGGAGCGCAGCGAGCCGGGCATCTCCATCCGTGTCGATGTCTATATATAGATGGCGGATCGATGCGATGCTTTCTTTGGTGCGTCGGCGACTGCCTGGGCGCAACGGATTGGCAGCGACATAGACGTTGGCGCCAGTCGCGTTTTGATAGGTGAGCCAGGCGAGATAGCGCGGCTCAAGCGCAGTCTTCAGAGTGACGACGCGCTGCACTGCAGAAGAGTCATTCTCCCCACGCAACAGTATGGCGATGGTCTCATCGGGAGCGAAGCAGCGTCTAAGAAAGCGAGCGGTAGTCTGATTCATCAACTCACCCGGAAGGAATGCGGTCATGCGGACGTTTACAGCCAAAGAAGTCCGGCCATTGCCGGACTTCCGCGATGCTGAGGACACCCCCTAGAAGGAGGTATCCTCGGCCGGCTCAGGCTCGTTCTCCAGGTCTTCCGGGGCCGCTTTCTCGGCCCGGTCGAGCTTGAGGATGGAAGTGACCCGGATGTTGTCGGTGCGTACCGGCTTCTTCGCCTTCTTCGGCGTGTACTCGGTGTGGCGAATCTCACCCTCGACCTGGACGTGCGCGCCCTTCTTGAGCGTGGCCGCGAACTCGCCGAACTTCCCGAAGACGATGCAGCGATGCCACTCGGTGCGCGGGACGTATTCGCCGGTCTCTTTGTCCTTGTAAGAGGTCTTAGTGGCGATTGAGAACGTGGTGAACTTCTGGTCGTTCTTGCCAGTGCGAACTTCCGCGTCGGCACCGATGAAGCCCATGAGGATTGCTTTGTTCTGGAACATTTTGAGTCTCCGTATTTGAATTCCCGATCTTGCTCGGGTCACACAGGGCGAAGCCAAGCGAGTGGGCGCGACTCCCAAGGCCGCAGCTCTGCATTTACGGAGGGTCCGCCGAAGGTGGAAACCGTAACCCGGAGGGTGCGTAGCAAAGCAGAAGAGCAAGCCTGCCGCCGGGCGTCGCATAAGACCCGAAGCAGTGACCGAGAAAGAGACGGAATAGAACCTGGGAGACTTGCGCCAGAACCATGCGATTCCTCCGCTTCCAGGCGACGCAATTCATTGGCAAACCAGAGCCACGTTCCACGCCGGACCCCAAAAGAAAGAGCCGCATCCAGCAACCGCATTCGCTTGTCTTCTGTTCGGCGCGGTCACGGACAAGGGCACGTTGCGACGGCGGGAAATTCTTCGCTGCACCATGCCCAAGAAGTCGATTCATAGCCGTGTCTCCAATCCGGGTCTCTTTCCTCAAGTTCATGCCGCTGCGGTAGCGGAGGCCCGGTAGACTTCTTCCGTCTCGAAGGACTGCTCCGCGTGACTGTAGCCCTTGACGGTAATCAGCTCACGGACCCGGCGCCGGCCCGCATGATCGCGCTCGCAGTAGAGAACGAAGTCGATGGCTTCCGCTGTCTCAGAGCGGATGAACGAATGGTTGAGATTGGGCCTGGCACTCAGGGCCAGATCCGATAGCCGATTCAGCGCGTCCCACGCACTCTTTGCATGGATCGTCGAGAGTGTTCCGCCGTGGCCGGTGTTCATGGCCTGCAACAGGTCGTAGCCACATTCGTCGCGGATCTCGCCCATGATGATCCGATCTGGACGATGACGGAGCGCCGCGGCCACAAGCTGGCTCGGAGTCACGGCAACCTGGCCGGGGATGGGATCGACGGCCTCCCAGCGAACGGCGTTGGGATGGGCTATCTTCAATTCGGCGGGTTGCTCAATGACGATCAGGCGTTCGTGGAGTGGCACATGGTCCAGCAACGCTTTCATCAAGGTGGTCTTGCCGCTGCCGGTTCCGCCGCTGATAATGCCGTTCTTCCGTTGGGCGATGAAGCCCACGACTGCATCCCGAATCAGCTCCGGTAAACTGCCCGATGCAATAAGCTCGTCGGAGGTAAACCAGCGATTGAATTTCCGCACGGTGAAGGTGGGGCCGTTGATGGACGAAGGAGCGCCAACGACGGCGACACGGGAGCCGTCCGGCAGGCGCGTATTCAAGATGGGATTTTGGCTGGTGAGGTCTTGGCCGAGAATCCGCGCAACTCGCTCAATCGCTGCCTGCAAGCGGTCGTTGGTGTACGGCATTGCTAGCAGAATATGCTCAACAATGCCGCCACGATCCGCGTAGACGCCGCTGGTCCCGTTAATCATCAGATCGGAGATGGACGGGTCGAGCAGCAGTGCGCGCAGCTCTTCGGGAAAGAACGGCAATATCAGCTCGAAACTCATGGAGCCATCCCCTGACCATGGCACACTGCCGCAACGAAGAATATGAGCTTGACGTAATATGAGGTACAGCGCATAATGGATCCATGGCTTATGAGATTCGAGCCACACCTGAGTTTCGGGAATGGATGCTGACCCTCTCTCGGGAAGAACGGGAATCGTTCGATACAGCCGTAAACCTTCTCAGGGAAAGAGGCCCGACGCTCGGTCGGCCTTATGTCGATACCGTCAAAGAGTCGGCATTTGCCAATATGAAGGAACTGCGTACCGCGCACGACAAGCATCTGGCGCTTCGCGCATTCTTTGCCTTTGATCCCAAACGCGCCGCCATTCTGCTCATTGGTGGCGACAAACATGGACGGCGCGGCTTTTATGAGAAGTTGATTCGCAAAGCCGATGAGCTCTACCGCGAACACCTGCGGACGCTGAAGAAGTAAGCGCAGATGAGAAAGGACACTATGGCGAACAAAACCCTCTCCTACGACAGCATCGCGGACGAGCTGATGACCAAAGCCAGTCGCGCCCGCGCTAAAAAGCGCGCCAACGCCATTCTCAAACGCATGACACTCGACGAACTGCGTAAGGACCGTAAGATGACCCAGGGAAAGCTCGCCCTTGCTATGAAGATGCAGCAAAGCGAAGTTTCCCGTCTCGAAAAACGCGCCGAAGTCAAAATCGGAACACTGCGTAACTACGTCAGCGCCCTGGGTGGGCACATCGAGATTCGGGCCGTCTTTCCAGACAAAGACGTTGAACTCGCGCTCTCCGAATAGTGCGGCCCTGAAAGACTGTCTCGAAACATATCCACGCGCGCAAGCGCGGGCCGCCGGCCCTGGCCGGCAGGCCCGCGTGGATGTTCTGTTCGCGTAGATTGATACGGTAAGTCTCACCGCGTAGCTCCTGCGGCCTGCAGTGCGATTCCTGCCGGGTTCGGCGCGCTCTCTCCGGGCTGAATGGGATCGACCGACACGCGGTTTTCGTGGAACTCCGTGATGGTCAAGCCCAGCGGGTTGATGAACTCGTATTGCGGGTATATCTTGGCCTGGTCGCTGACCTGTTTTGGATTCAGGTAGTAGGTGACGCTGAGCATCCAATGCTCGGTTCTCGGCTCATGGGAATGGCTGGGCGAGTACACCCTGTCGAGTGCCACAAGCGCCGTGCCACGCGCCAGGACTGCGCCCTGAATCGTCTCCTGAGACAGCGAGGTAATGGTGACGTTCCTCACGTCTACATCGCTCTGCTCGATCTGTCCGCCCATCACCTGAGAAGCAAAGTGATTCTGGTTGTCAGCGGTCATCAATTGCGAGGCGAGAGCCTGCGACAGGAAGTAGTAGTTGAGCGGGTACTTTTTAGCGATCGTGTCACGGCTGATCGTGTAGCGATAGTTCGCCCAATCCATCAGGTATGTCCGCACTTCGCCCTCGCGCGGGCTGTAGTTGAGGTCGCTGTATTGGATGGCCTGCGCACGGCCCATTTCGTCAATGCGAATGTAGCGGTTGACGACCGGGCGGCGGGCCAGCGAAAGATTAAGCCCCATCGACCCCAGGAGCAGGGCTGTCCCGCATCCGATGATGAGCCGATATGCCTTTCGTTCCGCGTAGTGCGAGGCATATACCTCGTTGCCGACCTCATCCGTAAGCAATGCCTGCTCTGGAGTTAATATCGGGTGTTCATTGACTGCTGTGGACATGGGGAGAATGGCTCCTTTGTTCGATCGCGTGAAAGATGACCGCAAAGTAAATGGTTCCCGCAACGATGCAGCCGAGAAGGACTATCAGAGCCAGGCAGCCAAACGGTTTGCCCAAACCCAGCTTTCGCATTGCGAGTGCGTGAATCTGGTACTTGAACATCTATGCCGCTCCTCCCGCTATGAAGAGTGTCGATAGGACGTTACTAACCGCGTTGCCTATACTTCCGGCTAACCCGGCCGCGCCGCCAAAGATCGCCTGCGTCATGCTCGGAATAAAAAGCATGTTCACAATGAAGGCTACAAAGACCATGATGCACGGGATGAGGTTGGCAAGCCACATCTCCATTGAGTAATTTCCATTGAAGGTTTGCTGGATGAACGCATTCATAAATCCCGCCCACACGAAGATGAAGGCGGCGGCGACGGCGCGAATCATGGCGAAGCTGATGAGTACGTCTAGAAAGTGAAAGAACTTCGCACGGAATGTCTTGGTCATGAGCAGCGGAACGAAGATAGGTCCAAATAAGGCGGTTACGCCGTAGAGGATGAAGGCGCTGCAATTGATAACGAAGAGAATGGCAGATGCGATGCCCAGCAGCCCTTGCACGATGAAGTAGCAGAGTATCTGAACCGGAGCCATGAGCGATGGCATGGCCGTGTTGTCGCCGGCGGTTTTGAGAAGCTGGAGCAGGTTGTCGAGCGAGTTCTGATCGAAGGCGGCGACCATGGCCTGTGCAATGTACGAAAAAAAGTGATTGATGCCAAAGCTCGCGCCGGGGAATGGATTGACCCAATAGCTCTCGAGCAGGCAGCAGATGATAAGCCGGAGCAGGAAGTTGACCAGATCGCCGGCGTGCACAGGCGCCGCATGGAAACGGAGCGTCATACTGGTGGTGTTCCAGTTCACTACCATGCTGATGAGCGTGAAGAGAGAGATGCAGCTTAGTTCCGTGAGGCCAAGCTGGGTCAGTGCGCCGCCGTTCTGCGTCGTGAGATTGGTCAGATTGTTTGTGAACTGGTAGAGCCAATCGACGCCCGAACTCGCTGTGGGCAGTGCTTGCGCCAGTAATGCCGGGGAAACCATATCGCAACCCTCTCCTCACGGTTATGGAAGATACGTCTTCCAAGTCTTGCCCTCTTTTGCCGCAGCCGAGTTGTGCCGCTTCTTGTCTTGCTCTACCTGTTGCCGGAACGCCTCATCGCGTTTGCGCTGCTCTTCGGCGTCCCGTTGTTGTTGCTCAAGGATGGCCGCCGCCTTTGCTGCGGCAGCGGCGGCCTTCTCAGTTTCGTGCCGCTGGTACGCCACAGCCCCGCCGAGGGCAGTGAGAGCTGCGAGGATCGCCAACAGGATTTTCGTGTTGATAAGTTTGAGCATGGATGCGCTCGTTACGGGAGATACGTCTGCCAAGTGCTTCCTTCATTGGCGGCGCTGGTGTCATTGCTGGCACGCTGCTGCTGAACGAAGACAGCGGTATTGAGGTCTTCGACGGCAGCATTGCGACGTTCCATGTTGGCGACCGTCATCTGTCCGGCAAGGCATACCTGCAAGCTGCCCTGGGACTGCATCTCGGCCATTTTCTGGCCTTCGGCGGCATTCAGGAGATTGAGCTGCTGTACCTCGGCATTCGTCGCGTCGCTGTTGTCGAACTGGTTAGATATCAACGAACTGTTCGCCGTGAGATTGGTAGTTCTCCCCGACCGATACTGGCCCATCGCGGTAAGGCAATCCGGAGAGACACCATCGGAGGTTTCAATCATGGCAAGTTGGGACATGCGAGAGCTGCCGAGTTGCTGTCCAGCGAGATAGGTACTGGCATTGCTGCTCATCGGCACCGTGGCCGTCTGCCAGCCGGTCAGTGACGCGCTTGGATTGTTGCTGTTGAGCGCAATCCTGATGCCGGCGGTTTCGCCGAACATGCTGGCGACGTTCACGTTCTCCAGAGCGTGAAGTTCGGTCTGCCACAGTTGCTTCGCGGAGAAATGCGCGATGTTGTTTTTCAGCATGTTGTACTGCGACTCCAGCGTTGTGAGCTGGGAAACGAGGCTGGCGTAGCTGGTCGGATCGAAGACAATATCTCCGATGCCGAACAGCGCGAAGCTGGGTGTTGCGGCCAAAAGTAAGGCCGCGCTGCCGATGATCCACTTGCGGTGCTTGCTGACGTTCAGTTTCATTGGAAACCTCCTCAGGTTGATGGAACGGTTACATGCACTGCGGGCAGGTCGGGTCGAACCTGTCCAGGGAGAAGCAATGTTTGTGGTCTATGAGGCAGCATGGGAATCGCAGGATTCGTTCGGTCACGTCTGCGAAACCGACCAGTCCGGCGGCTAGGACTGTTCGCGCCGTGGGTGTGCTCAGGCCGGCAATGGTCAGAAGGATGACCGTAGCCTGCACTGCAAACTTGCGGCGACGGACGACGAGTTCGTTCATATAGCCTCCAGTCAGAGCGTGGGATTGACGCGGTGCTCCGCATAGGACGGAATCAGGAGATCCGTTCCGATGTACACGCGGGCGCGGGAACCCTCTTTGAGCGTGATAATGGGCAGCCGGTTGAGAAAGTGATTCAACACCTGCTCACCCTCGACGGCTGACTGCTCGGAGATGCCATTGCGGATTTCAGTCGAAGGATCAAGGACGCTGCCGTTGTTACCGATCTGCGCGAGGCCGCCGAGACCGCCGATTGCGGCAGCGGCTGCGAACGCTTCCAAATAGCCGTGATCTACCTTGGTGGCAAGGCCGGTCGTCCCGATCTGGTCGAGGCCGATGTATTTGGCAAACTGCAGCGAGAAACCATCGGGGCAGATGGCCCGATGGAAGGTGACGAACATCTTGCGCTGCTGGGCATTCCCGACACTCTGCACATCCCCGAGGAGCCTGGTTCCTTGGGGCAATAGGAGCTGCTGGTGGTCGTGCGAGTAGAGGTCCGTGGTCAGAGAGACCATGATCGGGCCGCTGAATCCGCCGTCGATGTGGTTGGTGACGACTCCCTCCAGAACGGTGCCCTCAAAGACGCGATAGAGGCGCCCATCGTAGCTGTCGAATTCGTAGGGAGACAGTGTAGGATTCTTCCCATCCGTCTTCGGCTGCACACCGGCTGGCTGTGGGGACGGCTCCTCGCTGGTAGCGTTCATCGTAGCTGCGCTCCGTTCGGCTTCTACGGCGGCCGGGACCGCAGCGGCGGGAGACGTGGTGGAGCCCGAATGCTCAAAATCAATTGCCAGAGTGTCGCTGTCGATGGCGTCCTGTTGCTGCTTCTCCTTGGCGAGCTGCTTTTGCTTTGCTTCGGCCTGCGCCTCTGTCATATTCGAGGTGCGCTGTGGAGCGTTGGGACTGTCTCCGTAAATGGCCGTACGCTGCGCGCCAGTCATCGGCGGCGCGCCAGCGGCTTCCGGGCCAGGAACACCCTCTGCCGCCTGAAGCTGCTCCACCGCTGCGGACATTTCCTGCTGACGCTGCCGCTCTTCGGCATCCTGCCGCGCCTGCAATTGCTGCTCGGTCTCAAAGCTCGTCACTTGCTGCGCATTGGGAGCTGCGGGGCGCATCGGGATCGCGCTGGCCGGTGCCGCCTTCTTGTTACCTCTTAGAAGGCTCGAGATATTGGCAACGCCGATGAGAGCGATGATGACCACTAGTGCAATCACCACCGGCATACCCTTCCGGAGCGGAGGTTTGGCCTCCGGTTGCTCGGGCACGGTCGCAGGTGCGTTTTCGTTTGGTTCCGGCATGGCTACCTGCCTTCCTCGATGCGGTGAAATTCGACCTTTTGCTTACCGATAGCGAGATAGCCGTTATCCAATTCCTTCGGAACCGTATAGAGGCCGTTCGAGAAATCGAAGTTGATGAGCGAAGGCTTTTTGTCCTTCACCTCATAGAGCGCGGGAGTCTCCTGGAACTGGCCGCGCAGATAGGTGAACTTGTCATCCCTCCATATCTGCTGGAGCCCCAGCGTCTTCCCCTTGGACTTGTCCCAGGTATAGTCAAAGTGCAGAGTGCCGGGATACTGGCTCTGGTAGGACTCCTCTTTCGTTTGCTCGGCCCTCAACGTGGCGGCTTGCGCGGCCTGGGCCGCTGCCGCCTCCTGCTTTACCCTGTCCAACTCGGCGGCAGGCACAAAGATGGGCAGCTCCACCAGCCTGTCTTTTGCTGCCTTATCGCCGGGGGCGATGAAGACTTTGGAATCGAAGTGGGGATCTTCGTCCCCGGAGACTTCGCGTAACTGAAGCGTGTATTCGTTGCCGTGGTCGGAGACGATATGTACGTCCGTCGATGTGTTTGCAACCTTCGGCTTGATGCTAATGAAGCGTGAGGCCACATGGCCGCCGTCGAATACCCAATCGACCGTATCGCCGGCAAAGACGTTCGCAACCTTCTCCTCGGCAGGGAGAAGAATCAAGGTCGATTGCAACAGGCCGGCCCGGACCACAGGCGGCGTGTCCACCTCGGACACAGTGATCGTGCGTGGCGCGCTCGGCTCAAGATGTTTGGCCTCGGTGGCGGCATGACCGGCAATAGCATGCGCAACGAGCGAAAGTCCGATGCTGATGGCGATAGGGATAGGTGGTCTCACGGTTCGTCCTTTCAGTGCTGATTTAAGCGGTCTCGCCCTGGGCAAACCGTCCAATACCCTCGGTGAGTCCGTACTTCTGAATGAGCCTCGTCCTGCGCACTCGGTCTTTGGGCTTGGTCGAAAATGTGGCGTAGCTGCGGGCGTCGAGATTCAACCGCACAACCTTGGTGAGGCCGTCGCGCCGTATATACAGTGCCTCGCGGTCCTGCAGGCTCTCGAAGAGAGCGAGTTGCTGTTCGTTCATCTTGAACAGCTCGGCGTAGCGCTTCCGGTTGAATGTCGAGTCCTTTAGGAACAGGAACGATGTGCAGGAGTTCACGATGCTGTCGGCGTTCTTGCCGAGATCTTCGGCGGACTGGCCGATCAGGGTCACGCCGCCGAGGTTCTTGCGGACGGTTTTGATCGAGGCAAGAGCGCCTTCGAGAAGCTGGCGGTTTTTCATCGAAGAAAAGATCTCTTCGATGAGAATGTGCTTGGGAACGCCGAGATTGGCGGGGTCATAGAGCACATCGTTGATGCGCCGCAGCAGCCACACCATCAGCGGCTCGATCAGGTCGGCATACTGCTCGTTGTTGACGCCCTGGAAATCGAAGCATTGCACGCGCGAGAGCGAGAGGCTGTCTTCCACGTTGTCAAAGATCGCGCCGTAGACGCCTTTCCCAACCCATTTAGAGAGGTAACGGTCCAGCTTCTTCGGCAGAAAGAGATTGGAGAGTTTGCGGTTCTCCGGATCGAGCAGGTAAATATCCTGCACAGATTTGTGGATTACATCGTCGTCTTCCGGCTCCAGCTCCGCGCCGCCGTTGACGAGCAGCAGTTTGATAAAGGAGTAGAGAAACTTGATATTGCTCTCAGTCGGCTCCAGAGCAAACGGGGCCACGCGCGGGCCGTCCTTGCCGACGCGGTCAACGCGCCCGCCATACAACTCGACGACACTTTCGTAGCTGCCGCCGATGTCGAAGACGTAAGTGAATCCGCCATACTTCTGTTCAAGCGCGATGGTCTGGTTGGCGAATACGGACTTACCGGAACCGGTCGGTCCGATGATGAGCATGACGCGAACGCCGTCCACGTACGCGTCCTGAAAGAATGGCGTCCGGGTGCGCGTCTCCAGAATGTTGAGGTATTCCGCGTCCAGGTCATCCGAGTGCGGATGTCCGAGATGCGGCGCGAACAAGGATGAAAGGCGAGCATGGTGTTCTTCACTGAGCCATAGTGGGAAGACGTTGAATTTGCCGTTCCCCGGAAACATGGCGTAAAACGCCGAAAGATTGCCAAGCGTCTCTTCCATCACTTGCGCGCGCGCATCGACAAAGACGCGATGCACTGCCGGCGCGGTGTTGCGTAGTTCCTCCGGGCTGCGAGCCGCAAGCAAGAGCCGGAGCGAGTATTCCCCCTGGGCCTTCTTGTCCAGCTCGCGGATGACATCGCTGAGATCGTCAACCTTCCTGTTAGCGGCTTTGGCTCCTGCGCCTGTTTCGAGGGACACCGTATCCCGGCCGCTCATCACGCGGGTCAAAACTCCGACCTTGAAGAAGCTGATGAATTTCTCCTGAGCGTCTATTTCGCTCTGCGCTGATGCGGTGGACTTCACGCGCCATGTGGAGCAAAGGATGCTGTCGCAGTCGAGCGTTGATAGACCGGAGAATAGGCACGGCCGGGACGCCTCCGGCGTCGTCTTGAGAGAGAACATCTGAACATGGCGCTTGCCGACCTGGATATGGTCGCTGTGCCAGGCGACGGGACTCTTCACGATCTGACGATCCACTCCGGCATCGTCGCGGAGCCAATCGGAGGCTGCCCATTCCTCAAGGTTGAATAGGTAACTGAAGAATTGAAAGGTGCTGAATTTGTCGAGCAGCCGCAGCCCTAGCAGGCTCCCGAGGTGGCCTTCGAGAATCGTAGCCGTCTTCTGGAGATCGGCCAGCATCCGCGAATTTGCGGCGGCGTTCTCCTGTGGCTTGCGCTCGAATGCCTTGATCTGCGACGGCTCCAGTGTGAGGCACCAATGGAGGTCGATCCGGCGGAAGCCTGCGGTCCGCTCAAGGAACGCTTGGCGGTCATCCACAAACGCCTGCGTGACGGGATTGCTGTACCTCTTTTGGACCGGAAGATGGAATCCGGACATGACGCGGGTGTACTGATAAAGACAGGAACCTTCCGGCAGTCCGCGCAATGCCCCTTCAATCGATCGCATTCGCGCGTCAAGCTCCTGATCGGTCAAGCCCTCTTCGTCGATGCCGGCGAGCGCGAACAGGCACCCGTATCCGCCACCCTTGAGGGCGAAGATGCTGGGGCCGACAAAGCGTGCAATCGGGACGATGCTCGAAGCGGCTCCGGCCTTGGCGAACCACGGCGTATGTTTCAGTTGCTCAGTATTTGCGCGGGTCATAGTAGGACTTCTGGTTGAGGCTGAGGCCCCAGAGTTGGAACATCTTTGGGTGTTTGCGAACGATCAGCCATGCGGCCAATAGAAGCGCCGGGAAACTGATGACTGCGACCATTCGGAACCCGGCGAGAAAAACCGTTACGCAGACGAATACGATCGTCATCCAAGCTGTGAGGTCGAGACCCAGCTTGGCCCTCGGCCGGTTCAGCGCCTGATTGATCGGTAACGGTTCTCCCCGCCTGGCCATGGCCGTCACCTACTGCATTGTCTGACCAGTAAGTGAGCCAATCCAGCCAGCTCCCCAGCCCAACACTGCGGCGCCGAACAATGCACCGAAGAGGCCGGGAATGGCGTCTTGAAACCGCCCCGACAGCATACGGATTCCGGCAAAGATCAAGCCGCCGAAGCAGATGACGGCTCCGGCATAGATTGCGAAGGTCTTGAAACTGTTCATCAGCGTGTTCGCCCCGGAGAAATCGATCGTCCCTTGGGCTTGAGCGACGTGAGTGACGCCAGCGAAGCTGAGCGCGACAAGTGTGGGCATCATCGTGTGTGCCATGCGGAGGAGAATGCGTTGCACGGGGAGTCGTGCCAATTGCTTGGTCAAGTGAGTTGTCATTCGGGGGACAACGGTACTGCTGCTTCGTAACATTGGAACCTCCGGCGACCCAGACTGGGTCTCGATATGCCGGAAGGGTAGGACGGGAAGAACGTCGCGTCCATTACGTTTTATGTATCAGGTGGTAGTTACTGCGCACCGGCGTGGGGGGAAGCACGCAACTCATAGCTCTCGTGATTCGCTGGACTTCGCAAAAGGAGTGAATCTGGCCACTGGAAGAATTACAGTTCCGAAAGGAACTTCATCAGTTCTGGGTCATCACGCCAACGCCGATTGCTGTGCCCAGGGCTAAGTTTCATCAGGTGACTGCGAAATCTGTCGGGAGTCAAAGACAGATATTGTTCCGTGGTCGCCAAGTTGCCATGCCCTAAATAGACGGAGAGAGCGGGGATCATTTGATTCAAATCGGCTTTGGCCCTTATCCATGACGTAATACGGTGCACGGCGAAAGTTGGCCTGAAGTCTCGCATTCCTGGCCCGCAGTGTGCTCCGTCATTGCGGATCACGCCGGCTAGGTTACGAAGTCTTCGAAAGGTATCCGCTACATTTCGCGCAGTCAGGACGTTCCCGGATTTCGAAAGAAAGACGTTACTACTCGTTTCGTTTCGTCGCGTTTTAGATTGCAGGTACACGGCTAAGAGACTCTTCACATCAGGGCTGACAGGTATACGCCGGGATTGAATTATCCGATTTCCCTGAAAGGCAACGAAACCCTTACCAAGATCGACATCTCGGATACGTAGACTTAATGCCTCTCCGAGCATCGCCCCTGTTCCATAAAGTGTAAGCAGCAGGGTACGATATGCGTCCGCCCCGATCTTCGTAGCATCACTCTCTTGATTGGAAGGCAGGACTTTCAGGAGTGCTCGAATTTCCCCTCGTTTGTAAATGTAGGGAAGAAACGGTCGGCGAGCTGCGGCCGGCAGCGGTGACATGATGAGAGCGGATCGTGCTCCGCGTGCGGTGCAAAACTCGAAGAAGCGCTTCACTACGCTGTGTTTGGCTCTCCAGGTATTGATAGAAGTCTCGCCGTCATTTAGGAATGCAAGTACATGTTGGGAGGTGATGAGAGTTATTGGCACATCCCCGATCCGTTTGCAGAATGCGGTCAAGGTCCATTTGGCCTTGTCATAGAGAAGTCCGTCTAAGCGTCTTTGGTCAATGTATGGTGCAACATATTCAGAGGTTTTCATTGCACACCCGCGAGACTAAAGGCAGCGACGCTTCGAAGTTTGCGGGAATCGTACTTCGCGTAGATGCTTACCGATTGAATCCCGCTGTGGCCCAAAAAGTCCGCGATCTCCCTTAATGTCGCACCGTTCTTAAGTAACTGCGTCGCACACGAATGACGAAGAGCGTGCGTGCCTTTATTCTGAGAAGCGATGTTGAGAGCATTCAGTCGCTTTTTGACAATGTCCGAGAGAGTGCAGGGGTTTATCGGGCGGTGTGGCGTCTGAGCGGTCACAAACAGGTTGCGACACTTGCACCGAGGACGGCCACTCTTCAAATATTCAATGATCGCTTCCCCGACTTCGTCTTGTATTGGAAACTGCTGCACCCTTCCCTTCTTGGCCCGCCGAACCGTAAATGTCTCCTGATGCCAGTCGAAGTCCTGAAGCAGCAGGTTGACTATCTCGCTCCTCCTGAGCCCGTAGATTGCGCAGAGAGCAATTATTGCCCTTGCTCTGAGTTGCGGTGCGCTGGCATCGTTGGTGGGCCGCAGCATTCGGCGGACATCTCGCCACGACGGACCCCTCGAATCGCGCTGGCTCTTATGAATCCGAGGAATGAAGATGCCTCGTGCTATGTTCGGCGCGCACAATCCTTCACCTTCGCAGAATCGCAGGAAATTACGAAGCGCACTGCACGCTCCCGCTATGGATCGCGGCTTCCATCCGCTCGCCCGCAGATGATTGAGGTATGAGTCAATTTGCATAAGGTCGATATCATTCAGGCTGTAGTTTCCCTCGCCCAGCCATTTAAGGAAGGTGATTATCCGTTCCTTGTAGCTAAAGAGTGACGCGGAGGCCAATCTCTGTGTAAAGCGGATATTGTCGAGATATTGTGTTAACAAAGTTGCAAACCCTGTTGGGACAACTACCCTCTTGGAAAGCAAGCCGTGAAATCGAAGCCAACTTCTCGTAATCCCTTGAAACTTGTGAGCTGACCATTTCCCTCCGGTTCCACGGAAACGAAACTCATCATCGCGTTGCCAAGCTGAACCAGCCACCTGGATTTCAATCGGTTCAATCACTCTCGGATGGGAGAGCTGGAGCAGCCTTATAGCATGAACCAAGACAGAAGCGACGCATTTAACTCGATCAAGGCTAGCGCCTTCATCCAGCAAATGTGATAAGTACCTTTCGCGCTCCTTTAGGAGGGCGCGGAAAGGTGCCGCTCACGAGTGCTGGGCCATCCGAAAATGCTCTCAATCATCTCAATTCCGCCCTATTTGCTGTCGAATTCGCGTTACTTCAAACGGTAACCTTCCAAGGGCTGCTTGATTGTGTCCAAAGAACCGATGTGAAGTTGTGTGGCCCGCCTCAGCTCCCGCAGGTACTCCGACGACGTTCCCACTGCAGAGGTCCTATTGGGAATCCAATCCTTGCGCGGCTGCGACAAGAACCCAATAGGTCGTTGCCGCTGACAACAAGGACTTGCCCGAGAAGAGAATGACCCACCTATTCAAGCAACTCTCGACCTCACCCGTGTATTCAGGGCAGTGTATCTTCTTTTTGGACTCGAATTGAAGAATTCCGTGGAGGTCGAAAGGAAATGCTCTCACATTCGTAGCGTCCAAGGCGTTGGTGTGTCGGTATATCGACAGGCGAACTGCTCTCACACATCTGCAAAATATCAGGCGGCAAACCGCTGGATTACGAATACGGAGAACATCATGCGGAACGGCGACCAGAATCGATCACACGGTGCCGATTGTCTGAATGCGGCGGGCGTTTGGCGTTGCCAACTCTCGTACTTGGAGAGCCAATAGTCTGAAGGCCGTCCTCTTTGACCGGAGGAACGGTGAGTCGTCTTTTCAGATGGCGGGCGAGCACCGGTATCGTCTTCGGATGAAGTTTCTCGTTGTAGACAAAGGCGGTATCAACGGCCCAATCCACTCCTGCAATGGGCCGGGTCGTCAAATCGGGCTCCAGGGCAGTTCCTTCGCGGATCAGAGCAAGACCATAGCCAGCTTTTACGAGAGATTGCAGTTCAGAGGGGTGTGAGGCCCGAGAAAACTTGTCGATCTCGATACCTGCTTCCCCGAGCAGTTCCAGAAGCCGTAAGTGGGCGTCTGGATGCCGTTGCGGATGGTAAAAGATCGCAAGATGGTCTCGCAAGTCCGCAGATTGCACGGTCGCTTTTGCCGCAAGCGGGTTATCTGCACGAAGACACGCTACCAGTCGATCACGCCGAATCGTTACTACCCTTAGGCGCGGATCATTGATCGGCAACGAAATGAGTGCCGCGTCGAGTTGTCCGGAGACGAGTTCCTCTACGACTTGGTCGGCATCGCCATGCGTCGGCCGAATCGCACAACTCGGAAGCACTTCCTTATGCATCTCACACATGAGATGAAAAAGTTCCGGATCGATGAAAGGAGCGCAGCCGAAGCTCAAGGTGCGGATTTCACCGCGTTCGATCGCGATCAGTGCGGCAATGGCTTCATCGCGTGCGTCCAGAAGCCCCTGAGCAATCGCTTTGAATGCGACTCCCGTTTCCGTGAGTTGAATTCGCCTGTCTTTGCCTTTCCGAAAGAGCTTGATCGCAAAGGCCTCCTGAAATTGCTTTGCTTGCACGCTGAGGTTGGGTTCGGCAGTGCGAAGGTGCTCAGATGCCGCCCGGAGTCCCTTATGCTCGACAATTGCGAGCAGGTAGCGGAAGTGGCGAAACTCGGCCCAATCGTTCACGGCGCGTTCCTCCTGGGGATGGAGTGCGTTCGTGCACAAGCGCACACACCAATATCCACAGGAGACAATGACCATAATCAAGCTTCAAATCGTTGAAGCAGCGTGTTGCTAATAAGCAACGCGCCGTCGAAGGGCCTTATTTTGCAAGCACTTGGATGAATGGGGCGCCAATCCTTTGTGGGATCGCAATTGCGAATCCGCAATCTGAGCCCAGGCCGATAGGCCAGTTTGCTGGTGCGGTCGGCCCTCCCCGCTACGGCGGGAGCTTGACCTACGCACACATCCGCATACGAGAAATGTGTCCAAATTGTGACAGCGAATGTTCGTTCCCCCTGCCGGATACTTTGAACGTCTACGTAGCGGTCGAAGCCTGCCGATCTGTCCTACGCGGTCCGAAAAAGGAATGGTTCTCGCCCACCTAAAGATGAAGGCGCGATCACCTCCATTCGTCACGAAGACAATACAGCGTACGATTTTGACCCGCAACGGCAAGCACCAGTTCCAACGCTATTGCCGCCCTTCCTGGAGGGCGCAGTTTGCCGACGTCCGGAATGAGCCCGTAGGTCGCGGATAGACGCGCGACTCGCGGCCTCTCAATTCCTCTGCTTGCCAGGGGAATTCAGTGCAGCAGTACTCCCTGGTATTCCACAATTTCACAAACGGGACGCACTTTCCACAGGAGCGCAGCGCGCAAAGTGGCAGCGCGTAGCGCAGTTCCCCTGGGGTGATCGCTTGTGTCGATCACCTGATTCCCAAAAAGCACTGGACGCCCCGCGCAATTTGCCGGACTCTGGGGGTGTTTGAAAAGTGATGAGACAGTCAGAGTCACTGGAGGCAATCAAGACATGGCGATGGCGACAATGGCAGCACCCGAGGTCACACTTGGTTCAGCGACTTCTCTGTTGGGAGACGAGTTTTTGACACCGGATGCGTTGGCGCGTGAGTTGGGCAAATCGCCTCGCACGTTGGCGAGATGGAACGTTTTGCGTTGCGGTCCACCCAAAATCCGTGTTGGGCGTTCGGTGTACTATCGCCGCACATCTGTGCGGCAATGGCTAGAGTCTCGTGAGGAGATTCAGACTCGCGCAAAGGGGCGTAAGTGAGCGCCCGATATCTGCTGTGCCAAGGAGCCGCGGTTGACATTCTGTCGTATATAGTCGAATAATTATTCGACTATGGCTGAGATCCCGAATGCCTTCGCCAACTGCCGCAAAGTGCTGCTCGATCGGCTCAAAGAACCAGCTCCTGGACGCATCCAGCTTCTGACTGGGCCGCGCCAGGTCGGCAAGACGACCTTGCTTCTCGAGATCGCCGCCGAATTTGGTGACCGCGCCGTGTACGCCGCCGGCGACGATCCGGACGCTGCACTTCCCGGCTTCTGGGAACGCCAGTGGGCGCAAGCTGAAGAGCGCGCGAAACACGGCCCTGCAGTGGTGCTGCTCGACGAGGTCCATCAACTGTCCGACTGGGCGGCACGGCTCAAGGGCCAATGGGACCGTGCGCGCCGCCGTCGCATTCCGATCCATGTGGTGGCCACTGGATCGTCGGCCTTGCGCGTGGCTACTGGCTCGCGCGAAAGCCTGGCCGGCCGCTTCGAGCGTCTGACTCTGAGCCACTGGCCTGCCGCTTCTCTGGCCGAGACTTTCCACCGCATGCCGCGTGAAGCCACCCATGATCTCATCCGCTTCGGCTCCTATCCAGGCGCGGTTCAATACCAGAGCGACTTCCCGCGCTGGCGCGCCTATGTGCGCGACGCCGTTATTGAACCGGCGATCGGCCGGGATGTGCTCGCGCTTGGCGCCGTGCGTCGCCCGGCCCTCTTGCGACAGGTGTTCGCCGTTGCCGCGGGCTCACCTGCCCAGATCATGTCTCTGCAGAAACTGCAGGGACAACTTCAGGACAGCGGTGCACTGGAGACCGTCGCACACTACCTGGGGCTGCTACAGGATGCTTACCTGGTTGCGCCGCTAGAGAAATACTCGACGCAAGTCCTTCGCCGCCGCTCCGCTCCTCCCAAGCTCGTGGTGCTGAACAACGCGCTCCTCGCCGCCACACACTCGAACGGCGCTCCCGACCCTGCACGGGAACCGGAGCGATTTGGCTTTTGGGTCGAAAATGCCTGCCTTGCATTCGCCATCAACCAGGGACAGCAGGTTTCGTACTGGCGTGAAGAGCCTCAGGAGATCGACGCGGTCTTAGACGGGAGTTGGGGGAAATGGGCGGTTGAAGTGAAAACCGGACGATTCGACGTGCAGTCACTCCGCGGATTGCTGGAATTCTGCCGTCGGTATCCGTCGTTCAAACCGCTGGTCGTCACCGCACCGGGCGACGAAAAAAGTGCAGGGCGACACGGAATCGAGAGCGTCAGTTGGGAAGACTTTCTGATCGCAGGTCCACCTGGAGATTGAGCAGGTTCTTTGTTGTCACTCGATTCATTTGAACTGTGCCGCTGGCGTTTTGAGGCGCAGCAGCAGTACGATGGAGTCCATCATATCGGAGAGGGAATTGCCGACAGTTGATGCGCCGAGCGCGGGTCAACACCATTCACGATCGGTTATCTGAACATGGAGTTTCCTTCATGGAACTTTTTCTGCATACTCCCGATACTAAGTGCAACTTGTCTGTTTCCTACAGGCGCGCCTTTGACAATGCAACTGAGCTTTTCGTCGTGAGCGCGTTCCTCACTTCATGGGACGCCTCCCTCAAGCTCAATTCAAACTGTCAGCAATTCCGTCTTATCATAGGCAAAGACTTCGGGATTACAAAGAAAGACGCCTGCCGCATGGTGATGCGCTGGCTTCCGGCTCAGCGGAAGCATGACTTCAGAGTCGCAGATCGCGTCATTGGATTTCACCCAAAAGCCGTTTTCTGGAGAGAAGCCGATAAAAAATGCTTTGCGATCATCGGATCATCCAACCTGACTGATGCGGCATTTGGAAGTAACTTCGAGGCGAATGTCGTTCTGCAAATCGAAAGCTCCATCTACGAAGCTGCCAAGCTATGGCTCAATGAGATTGAACAGCTCTCAATACCTGTCGATGATGGCTGGCTTGAGAGCTACAGAGAGTCAGCTATCTGGTCGAACAAGGCGCGAAGAGGAGAATTGCAACCGGTTCCCGTATTGCCCCTCGAACTTCCGCTCCCTTCAGATGCAGGGGAACTTGTATCCGAACGGCGAATGCGACTAAAAGCTTTCAATCGTCTCAGAGCGGAGTTCTGCAGACTATTTGAGGATTGCGCTGCGAAGCGGATTTCTTCTGCAACGTTCTACAAACGACTTCCAACAATATGGAACGATTGTCGCCTTCAAGGTAGGGGTTTCGAGATTAAAGGAAAGCATGGCGATTTCCAGCCCCTTTCGGCCAGCTATCTGAAAATCGTCAACGCGCGAAAAGAAGATCGCGATGACATCGTGCGAGCGGAGATCGACCGTTTAGCTGGACTCAAGGTCCCGACGCGGGGGTCATTCCTTTCCGAGATGCTGTGTTTGATGTTTCCCGACGAGTACCCCGTCGTGGGCTACCCAATTTGGGAGTTTCTCAGGCACAAGAAATACAAGTCGCTCAGAGGAGCCAGCGAAGGCTCAAATTACGTCAGACTCGCGTTAACGCTCCGCTCCTCCATAGCCCAGAATCCCAAGCATCCTGCTAAGAATCTCGCTGAACTAGATACTGTAATCTGGCGTGCATACGGGAAGTGAGTTTAGGGCTTCCGTCCATGTCGCTGCCTTGGTTCTTTCGGGGCAACTTTGCTTCGCTGGGTGGTTTGTCGGCTGCTATGACCTTTGAGAGCCTTTCGCCTTGGATTTCACGCTTTTGCGCCGGGTGGCGGCGAAGCGCCGTATCGAGCGGAAATAACGCAACTACAGGACACGCCACAGCCAGGCATCTTCGCGTTCATCCAAAGCGAATTCATAATCGGCATCGCCGGCATTCCCCGGTACTTCGCGAACCTCACGTCTGAGAACTTCATATGGCGTCGGATGATCTGGGCTGTAATGATCCGGCTCGATGCGGGCGTCGTAGGAGCCAATCGTGGTTTCCGTCCATCCGCGCCGGTTCAAGAATGCAACAAGCTCATCCCGATCAGCCATCCACCAGAGGCCGTTCGAGGGATTCACAACAGCGACTTTTTCACGAAGGCGCTTGATTTGATTTCCGCTACGCATCCATTCAATTGTGCCACCGGGTCGGATGCCGGATCTCTCAGGACAATGTCACAGCCTCGGTATACCAATCGCCAAGTGGAGTTCCAATCAAACTCTCAACTTTGTCCTTGGAAAGCCTCAGCCATTTTGGGCTTTCGAATTCCCTCTTTCTTCCACACCAGCGCAAATCCACGAAATCATAGTGTTCAGCCTTCTCGTCCTGGAGAGGGCAAAATTCTGTTCCTCGCCAGTTGTAGTGTTCAATAACTACCAGAACTTCCGGTTGAATCCAAACCGCTCGGAGATTTCGTAGGGCATCTGGCGGAGGGATTGCTTTAGCATATCATACTGACAATACAATAGTTACGCACGAAGCGCAGAGTTTCGCTTTTACTTTGCCATACAAGATGTTGTATGCTTGGCCAGCGAGACCACAATTCGGTAGAGAGGTCAACATATGTCGCAATACAGCCGCATGATTCCGCCGCCGGCACCAACGCCGAGCGGCCTCCGGTGGCATCCGTTGACGGAGTGCCTATTCACTGAGCCCCTGCGATTCGGGGCAATGCTGCTTCCAACCGTGCAGGGCATCTATGCGATCATGGCGCCGGACGACACCTGGACTCCGCGCAAATTCCGGCCGCTTTACTTCGGTGAAGCGGGCAACCTGAAGACACGCGTCACCTGGTCGCACGAAAAGTCGGCTGAGTGGGTTCGGGAAGCTCGCACATCTCCAATCTACGTGTCGTTCTATCTGACCCTCGGCAAGAGTGAAGAGGAGCGTCGCACGATGGAGGAGAAGTTCATCGCTCACTATTGCCCGCCGTGCAACGTGAAGTCGAATCCGCTTTCGATTTTTGCGGCGATGCTTGCCAACAATCATTATGGGAAACTTAGCTAAAGCGATTGTGTGGTACGCTACAATATCGCCTTTCTTTTTGGGCGAGAGACATAGTCCAAGGGGGTCGTGAGGACTCGCGCAGAAGCGACCAGCGCGCTTACCTTGTTGGAAATCGCCGTTAGCGAATGCCTTTGAACCCTGTGAGGGTGGGCGCTGATCGGCAACAGGGTGCAAGAGTAAGACTCGACCCCCAAGCGACCCTAGTCCATTCCTATCTCATTCCTTTCTTCACCTTCCCGCTGTGTGCTGCGGACGCGCTTGACTTCCTGCGCAGTGGTAGCTTGCATTGGATGGAATTATTCTCAGTGCAATAAACCAGGAGGAAAAGCCATGGGGATAACTGAAACCGGCGCAATGTTCTTGCTCGTGACCATTGGGTCATGGTTTGGCGGCTTTTTCGGGACCTATTTGAAGAAGAAGGGCGAGAACGTTGCAACCCACGAGGATCTCGACAAGCTTCTCATTCAGATGAAGGCCACGACCGAGGCGACAAAGGCGATTGAAGCTCGAATCTCAAGGGAGGTCTGGGACAGGCAGAGGGAGTGGGAATTCAAGCGTGAAGCTCTTTTGGAAGGTGGCCGCTCAATTGCGGATTTTCTGGCGTCGATTATGCGGCTCAATGCCGTCATGGCAACAAAAAAAGGTACTGCCCCGGATGAGGAAGCAGCCTACCTCCTAAAGCTTACCAAGGACGAAACGACGGCCCTCGATGCGGTGAATAAGGCCTCCTACAGTTTGCAGCGTGCGCAACTTGTCATGGCTGTCGTGAGCAGCAAGAAGACACAGAGTGCATTCGTTAGGTTGGAGAAGCTTTTCAAGCAAGTGGCAGTAAAGATCGCAAATGGCGATACAGAGTACTTTGACAGCGTCGGACCTCTACTCAAGCAATACAGTTCCGATCTAACGTTGGCGATTCGCAGGGAATTGGGATTCGACGATAGTGAGTTCACGCCTCAATCCAGTGGATCTTCGGCAATTGAAGGCCCTGCTGCGTGCGGCCCGTGAGCAAATAAACTGCGCTGTCGCACAGATCGTCGTGCGCCTCCGCGCCAAGGTTCCTCTACGTTAGGGCGGTCACGCCCAATTCTCATGGTCTATGCAAAAACTGCTTCGGCACATTACGAGTCCTGCGGGGCGCGTATGATTTTGCGTAGACCGCTTCGGCCAATTATTCCTCGTCCATCACTGCGGCGGTTTAAGAAAGTTGGAGCAAATGACGTGCTGTGTTGCTGCTCTTTGCGACGATGGGAAGACGTTGATTCTTATTGCCGACAAGATGATTGGAAATTGGGCAATAGAGTCTGAGTTCAATATCACCAAAATACGCCAGATCGACGATACATGGTGGTTGCTTTTTGCGGGGGATGATATCGCTCCGGTCTTCGACATCATCGACAGCATGAAGGACTTGATTGCCGAAAAACTTCGGAGCCACAGACCGCCGATTACCGACAAGAAGACGATTCCCGTTCAGATCATTTCTGATGCTCTTCGAGAGAGTTATGAAGCAAAGCGCCTAGCGGACGCAGCGGCGCTTCATTTAGGGCCAATCGGGTGGACCCTAGACGATTTCAACGTCACTGGGCACGTCAGTTTGCCTGACTTTTTGGAGATCAAAGGCAAAATCGCTTCTCACTCATTGCAAATTCAACTTCTCATTGGTGGATTCAGCGGCAACCAAGGGTATGTGGTTATCCTTTCCCCTGACGAATATGGAGCGATACCCAAACGGTGCGACGTGCCCGGATTCGGGTCAATAGGAAGCGGCTCAAGTGGTGCACTCTACATGATGTACTACCGTGAACTGAGCTACAAAATGCCAGCAAGGAAGGCGCTCTACTACGCAATGGAAGCGAAGCTTTTTGGTGAAAACAGTCCGGGCGTGGGGGAAAGCACAGATGCGTTTGTTGTGACCGCTGACGGGAGATTTATTCAACTCGACGAAGATAAGACTGTAGAGGAAAGGCTGGTGAAAGTATTTGAAAAACTTAAACCGCGATGGATCGCAAGAGAGTCCGCTGAAATTCTTAATTCTATTCCAGAATTGCAGGGTTTCACTTTGATTGAAAAGGACGAGGAAGGAAAGCCATTTCCTCCGCCAAGACCTAAGCGATCTCCCTCAGCGCCCTCCGAAGGGGATCACGGTCAATCCTAGTCGGTGGGGCGTGAGCAGCAAATGCGCGAATCCCGCCACTCCTCTCCGTCGAGCAAAACACTTCGACGTCGGGAGAACGAACTGTTCGAGGTTGGGTAGTTGCGCTGCAGATCGCGAACCCGAAATGTTCGAGCAAAGAGCGACTTACCGTTGTACATTTGTACATATCGCCTGTTGAACAGTTCTTACACAATCGATGTAACTTAATTCGAAGCACACACACGACTCCTTGCGCAAATAGAAAGGAACGCGCGCTCATTCGACTATTTCAGACTGCTGATTGTCGATCACTGCCTCAGTTCATTTAGGCAGAATCCCGGACTTGAACCATGATGGAAGCGAATCCGAAGCCGACGGGGGCGAATCGGAAAAGTTGAATGATCCAGAGGCCGATTTCGGCACCGAGGAAGTCGCAATCGAGGACGAGTCTTGATCGATTATTCGGTATCTGAATACTCCGCCAAAGTAAGCCGGGACCGCGGTTCTCTTCTTATAGTCAGTATTCTGCAGAAGGTCCACTGAAAGTTTTTCAATCTGCGCCCAAAGATCCTGCAGTGAACTACACACTCTAGAAAAGTCATCCCGCAACTGCGTTTCGACAGGCAGGAAATCTGAGAGATCGCGATCGTACATCACTTTTGTCCAGAGATTGTACTTCTCAATCTTGTCTCTCTTGGGAATCAGGCGAGCCTCATTCTCATCTTTCAGAGTTGCCAGAATAGGATGGTGCAAGCGATTCCGATAAATCTTAACGCTTGCCTCAGCGCTGTCGAGCTGTTGGGTGTTAATCTTGACCTCTTTTTTCGTATACTCGCGGTAAAAGTTGGAAAAGGCGTCAGCGGCCTTCTTTGCCACTTCAACCGCGCGCTGGAGATTGGCCCAAATCTCTTCGGCGTACTTCAGGCCGTCTGCATCACTCTCGATTTTGTTTAGGGCGCGCGTCATGTTTACATACGCTGTATAGTTATTCATGGCGAATGTTTCCAGGTCCGGGTTAATGCCAGACCGCATATAGATAGACCCAGGAGCCCTAAGCGGAACCACGTGCATTCGCCAGATTACCTCGTATTTCGACAAATATGGTTCGAGCGTCGTCCATGTTTCCTGTTCCAACTGATCACCATGACTAACAAGTGAAACACTCTGATCTGTGTCCATACACTTCCTCCGATGAGAGCTATGCAGTCTTCTTTGATTGAAAATCGATGATCTTCGCAAGCTGATTCGTCGCCGTCCGCAATGCCTCGTCCTGCAAGTGTGCATAGCGCATTGTGGTCGATGCCTGAACGTGGCCCAGCAGCTTGCCGACAATCTGGAGACCGACGCCATTGGACACAAGGTGCGAAGCGTAGCTGTGCCGCAGATCGTGAAGGCGCACGGTTGGCTTATACCGTTTGAGCATCTTGGGCGCGCCGTCTTTACCCTTCTGCTTGCCCTTGACCATTTCCACAGTCACAAGCCCGGCCGCTTTGCACGCTTGCAGCCAGGGCCGCTTGAGCGAGACGCGATGGACGATCCTCTTACCCTCGCGCTCTTTGCCTGGAAACAGCGGGCCGGTAGCATTGTTCGGCTTCATGCTGCACAGCAAGTCGATTGCCGGCGCGCTCAAAGGCACATGCTCTGTCTTTTTCTGCTTCGTGTGGTGACTCGGCTTTGTCCACACGCCTCGTGTCAGATCGAATTCCTTCCATTCCGCCCGCAATGCTTCTCCTGCCCTAGACCCCGTGAGCAGCAAAAGCCGCAAGCAATTTGCCGCGCTCTGATCCTGGTATGCATCCAAGGCTTCACGGAACTTCTGAATCTGTTCCACTGAAAGCCAGCTTTCGCGCTTCTCCTCCGTAAACTTTCTCACGCCCTTCGCCGGGTTCTCAATGATCGTCTTGCTCTCAATCGCAAAGTTGAACATCCTGGAGAGCAGAGAGAGGACACGGTTTGCATGGTACGGAGTGGCTTTCAGAGATGCGTGAAGCACTTCGATATCGCGTTTCCCGATGGCCTTCAAACGAAGGTTGCCGAGTTTCGGTGTGACGATCTTGTCGAGCATCTGCTTGTAGTTCCTGCGCGAGAGCGGTCGCAGTCGCTGGTATGCCTCACTCTCTTTGTATGCGGTCACAAGATCGGCCAAGGACGGTTCGCCGCGCATCTGGTGGCGCTCTTCCATCGGATCGTGGCCGGCGCGAATCCTGGCCCTCAGCTCGCCCGCTTCGACCCGCGCAGCGGTGGCGGTCAGATCGGGATACCGGCCAATGGTGTAACGCCGCCGCCGTCCAAAGATGCGGTAATCGAGAATGAAACTAACCACCCCCGCCGCCGTGATGCGCGCCCCGAAACCGGGAATCTCCGAGTCCCATTCGACGTAGTGATCCACTTCCGGGGGCTTCATTCGCCTGATGGTTTGTTCCACGATCCGATTTCCCATTTTTTCTCCACTTCAGCGCCGTGTCACCAAAATCCGTGTCACCACCATGTCACCAAAATGTGGTCGCAAGCGGTCTTCTCTGGCGTTCATTGTCAGTGGATCGGCATAGCATGTCAAGGCAAATAAAGGGATTGTTGATAAGACCTTTTCTTTGTGTCACCACTCAGTGCCGCCTGGTAAGGCTACGAATCAGTAGGCCGGGAGTTCGAATCTCTCCGGGCGCACCACTTTCCGATTCTCGTTGGTGTTTTGCCGATCTTTCGGTTCCCCCTCGCGTTGACCGGGGTCACTGAAGATTTCGCCTGCGGGCTCAAACGCCCGCAAGACGGGTCAAGTTTCGATCGCGGTCCGCGCTTCTACCGCTGCGTGGAGCAGTTCGCCCATGGCTCGGATTCATTCTCAGGCGGAGCAGGAAATCCGGAACTCCGTCCATCGGCTGTAAACCGATCCGGAGGGAGTTTTCTGACTGTGCCGGCGATCGGTCGTAACCGCCATCGGTAACATCTGTTCGACCCTTCCTTAAAGTACTTCTGTCCCTAGGCTGTAGAAAACTTTGATCTTTCCAAAAAGTTTTTCGCGCGCTACACTACGCACTCATCCCCCAATTGGGTTCTTGCTTCCGAAATCTGATCCTGTGCGACACGCAGTCTGGCCGTGCGAACGATGCTGAGCGAGGCAAAAACTGCCAGGACGAAATAGGGAGAGATCCCCAAGCACTTGCTTTAGCTAGGGCATTTTCAGAGTTACTGTATCCACTCGGGCTTTAACCGAAGGTCGGTGCTCCCTGATGGTCGGGCCGACTTAGCATCGAGGCTTCGGAGAAGATCAACTCTGAAAATGCGATAGCCGGCTCCGGACCATTATGTTCAGGCGTTTTTTTGATTTATCTTGCGGAACTTTAGCACTTAGAGGGTCCAGGTAAAGCTCTTCACCAGTTGCTCCGTTTTCCCCGGGAGATCTTAAAGCATGATCAGGCAGTTCGCTCGCTTGGCTTCAAGAGTGCGTTTCGCAGAGATGTCAGTCAC
>Ga0335073_10000127_pt1 | contig 86086 bp, 70 predicted proteins | sample Lox_Sample_22_FD_207093 | JGI IMG/M metagenome (GOLD analysis project Ga0335073, IMG submission 207093) | Soil microbial communities from Loxahatchee National Wildlife Refuge, Florida, United States - Lox_Sample_2.2 | ecosystem: Environmental > Terrestrial > Soil > Wetlands | place: USA...
TCATGGACGAGATTCGCGAGGCCGTTCCGTTCTATAGTGGCGCGAGCCATGAAAATCTTGCCCGCGAATACGGAAGGCAATGGCCTTGCACGAAAGATCGTCCTTTGGGAACTGCGTATCTTTTTGCTTCTGACAACGGCAACAAACCGTTCAAGTTTGTGGCGGTAACAAAGCCGGAGACCCCAACGCCAGCGCCGAAGGATTTCCCTTTCACATTGGTCTGCGGCAGCTCGCTTTATTACTGGAACCAGAATGTTTTGATCCGTCACAGCGAGACCTTGCGGCGTGAGTACTCAATTCTGCTCACCGATTATCCCGAAGGCTTCGTGGAGATTCATCCGGACGATGCCAAGGAGTTACAGATTCGCGATGGCAGCAAGGTGCGGCTACACAGTGAAACAGCATTCGCCGTTTCAACCGCACGCGTTACAGCGGAAGTGCGCACAGGCACGATCTTCGTCCCTTATTTTGAACGCGAACTGGAAAAGCGATTTCTCGGTAGTGGTCGCGCCGGCGCCGTCCTCGTCCCCGTCCGAGTAGAGAGGGAGACGGCATGAAAGCCCGGATCCTGGACCGTACAGATGTGTTAAAGGTCGTGGATCTGCTGCAGGCACGCGGCTACGAGGTAATTGCGCCATTCCGGGGACGCGGCCGCGACACGTACTTCGATACTGTGACCAGTCAAAACCGCGATCAGATCCAGATTCATTTCCCCAATCCTTACTATCCGCCGAAACGCTATGTCTTTCCTCATATCGAGCGCTTGATGAAGTTCAAACGTAACAATGGCAACCTTCAGATCGAGCCGGCTTGCGAGCAGCCGAAGCGAGCGATCTTCGGGATTCGCTCCTGCGACATTGCTGGCATTTATCATCTGGACCGCTTTTACCTCGGCCGCGACTTTCGCGATGTTTACTACGAAAACCATCGCAAGAACTTGTTTCTGGTGAACGTCGTTTGCAGCGATTGCGAGCAGGACATCGGGCAGGAATGTTTTTGCGTGTGCACCGATACTGGACCGGCGGCGCGCGATCACTTTGATCTACAGCTCATGGATTTGGGTGATGAGTTTATGGCGGTTGCAGGCACGCCTGCCGGCGAAGCACTGTTCGCCGATTCGATTTTCCTCAAAGGGACGGAAGCACACGTTGCCAAGCGGCGAACCATCCTTGACCAGTGCCGCCGCAGGTTCAAGAAGGACACAACGAGTTGGTTTTCGGCTACCGTGCGCTACGTCACTCGGGGCGAGATTCTCGAAAAAACCTGGGAGGAGATCGGCAACCGCTGTCTGGAGTGCGGCGGCTGCACGTACGTTTGTCCAGCTTGCACCTGCTTCACGGTAAGTGACCGGCCAATCGGGCCAAACGAGGTGGAACGCGTCCGCGTATGGGATGCTTGCGCCCTCGGCGGATTTACGCGCATGGCGGGAGGGTTCAATCCGCGGCGGGCGGTGCACGACCGCCGCAATCGGCGGTTCTTCCGCAAACTTGCGCACTACTTCATTCAGCGGGAACTTTCCATGGCTTGTGTGGGCTGCGGCCGTTGTGCCGCGGTTTGCCATGGCGACATTGGAATGCCGAGCGTGGTGGAGACGATCCGCCGGGCAACGGCTGAGGTTGATGAACATGAGCACGCCAGCCACTGAAAATATCTATCTGCCGAAAACCGCGGTGCTCGAGCGGGTGGTGTGCGAAATTGCGGATGTAAAGACTTTTTACTGGCACTTTGAAGATCCGACCGAGCAAGCGGCATTCAAGCATTTTCGTCCGGGTCAATTCGCCCAGGTTTCTGTGTTTGGAGTGGGCGAATTTCCGACTTCCCTGCCGCCCAGCCCGAGTGAAGACGAAACGTTTTTCACGGTGCGCCGCGTGGGAAGTTGCACCTCGGCCTTGCATGGTTTGAATCCCGGAGAAAAATTTGCTATCCGCGGGCCGTACGGCAACGGGTTCCCGATGGAGCAGTACTACGGCAAGAACCTGGTTTTCGTCGCGGGAGGAATCGGCTTGATCCCGCTACGCTCCTGCATCGTATATGCCTTGGCGCATCGCGAAAAATTCGAGCGCATCCAGATTTTTCATGGCGCCAAGACGCCGAAGGAATTGATGTACGTACCCAAGTTGCGCGAGTGGGAGCAGACTCCGGGCGTCGAGTGCCATCTGACGGTCGATCGCGGCGATAAGGACTGGAAAGGCAATGTCGGCGTGGTGGGCAGCCTGTTCCAGAAGCCGGGCGTGAAAGTACCGGTCGAGAACACCACCGCCTTTGTTTGCGGCCCACCGATCATGTTCCGCTTCGTAATCAAGGACCTGTTAGGGATGGGTTTTGAGCAACGCAACATCGTTTCCACGCTGGAGCGATACATGAAATGCGGGGTGGGCAAGTGCGGACATTGCTGTATTGGCGTGGCCTACGTCTGCGTCGACGGCCCAGTTTTTACGTACGAGCAAATCAAGAAGCTGGGCGAGGACATTTGAGGCAATGGGCGATCTGCGCCAACAACTCGGGCAAAGCCTCTCCGGCAGGGTTTGCTTTATGGGGCTAGGGAACATCGATTACGGCGATGACGGGTTCGGGGTTCGTCTGGCGGAGGAGTTAACCGCCGCAGGCGTAGCGGATGTAATTGTGGCCGCGACAACTCCAGATCGATGGATCAGCCACTTCACGGGTTTCGATCACATCGTATTTCTCGATGCGGTCGAGTTTGGTGGCGCGCCCGGAGGAGTGGCTTTTCTGGATTCCGCGCAGGTCGCCGCCAGGTTTCCGCAGATTTCCACGCACAAGATTTCGGTTCAGGTATTAGCACGTTGGGTCGAGCTGACGGGCACAACGAAAGCATGGCTTTTGGGAGCGCAACCTGTGTCGCTTAAACCCAGCTCGCAGCTTACACCCACGCTCCAGGTAACACTTCGTTCCCTTCGCCAACTGCTGTGCTCTTTGAAGCTTGCCTCTGTCCCGGCGGGAGTTGGGGCCGAAGGAAAGGTCCACGCATGATCGCGCCGGAACAGGCCGTGCTTGCAGCAATTCTGATCTGCATTGGCGGATCCGTGTTGGTAGCGCTGGTTTCCTCCTTCCGCACATTATCTGGCTGGCTAAACTTCGCCATCACAAGCGCGAGTGCGGTTCTGATTTTCCTTGCCACAAAACCGGTGCTGATGATGGGACCGTCAGCCACGGTGGCGGAGTTCGATGTGCCCGGCATCGGGTTGCCGGTGCGCTTGCACATCGATGGGCTCAGTTCACTTTTTCTCTGCCTTGCAGCCCTGATCGCCACGCTCGCCGCACTGTTCTCTATTGCCTACATGCGGCACTACCCCGAATACGGCCTCGGCCGCTATTACACAAATTTCCTGCTGTTTCTCGGCGGGATGTATGGCCTGCTGAGCACTACAGACATGATGTGGGTCTTCTTTTTGTTCTGGCAGTTGATGACATTGCCGAGCTACGTATTGATCCGCTTCGAATATCGAAAATTGGAAAACGTTCGCGCAGCCAACAAGTATCTGGTCATGATGGAAATCGCGTGCGGCGCAGTAATGCTGGGGACGAGGATCATTTCGAATCCAATGAGCGGGCCGCTGCGATACGACTTCGACACGCTCGCTGAAAATCTGCCTGCTTTTCTGAGTTCGCATCCCTTCTCGGCTGCTGTGGCGTTCGGACTTTTTCTGATCGGCTTTGGCATCAAGGCGGGCATGTGGCCGTTCGGACAGATGTGGCTGCCGGATGCGCACCCGGCAGCGCCATCTCCGGTGAGCGCGTTGCTTTCGGGCGTGATGATTAAGACCGGAGTGTACGGGCTGGCTCGAACATTTCTATGGCTCATCCCAGCTAGCGCATTGCCATTCTTCCCACTGTCCCGATGGGGCGCGGTGGTTGCAATCCTCGGCACAATTACGCTCTTCACCGGGACCATGCAGGCGTTGAAGCAGGAGCAATCCAAACGCATGCTCGCCTTCTCGAGTATTGGCCAGGTTGGGTACATCCTGCTTGGCCTGGGCGCTTGCATTGCGCTACTGCCGCACTCGGACCCAGCCATTGTGAGTCTGGCGGCGATGGCATTAGCCGGAGCCCTATTTCACGTGCTGAATCATGGCTTGTTCAAGGGGCTCCTGTTTCTCAACGCCGGCTCTGTGCTCAACGCCACCGGGACGCAAGACTTGAACCAAATGGGCGGCCTGATGAAGTTCATGCCGTTGACCGCCATCACCACGCTAATCGCATCGTTTTCGATTGCGGGCGTGCCGCTATTTAACGGCTTCGTGAGCAAGTGGAGCATTGTCGTGGCCACGATTCAAGGCGGCAGCGTGGCGAAGTACCTGCCAGCCTGTTCTGCCATTGCGATTTTGACCAGCGCCCTTACCCTGGCAGTCTTCATGAAGTTCTTCGGCGTGATTTTTCTTTCGCGCCGCAGCCAGTTGGTGCAATCGCGAGCCCAGCAACATCGCATGGAAGCCCCCTGGATGATGCAAGTGCCGCAAGTGCTGCTGGCCGGTTTCTGCCTGCTCCTCGGGCTGGTTCCAGGCATCGGGTTCGGCCTGCTGCAACATGTGCTGCTCGCGAGCGGCGAGGGACTTGGAGCACGGCTGGCCGCTGCGTTCCCCGCGATGGATGCCCGTTGGTCAGGGGTCGTTGGTCCTGGTGGCGCAGCTCTATACGCACCGTTAGTGTTGGCGTTCTTGCTCATTTTGCTCTTTTCGCTGGCTTACACAATTTCCAAATTGGGCGGCGCCGAGCGCCGGATCGCAGTTCCATGGCTATGCGGGTACGCGCTGGAGGCAGAATGCAATCGCTATGTCGCCCACAATTTCTACGGAGAAATTAAACGTTACTTTCGCTGGCTGGGTGGCATGCCTCGACCCGCAAGTAAATCTGCGGCGGTAAAGGGGAAAGAGCTCGCATGATCGCGCGCGAAATGTTCGAGCAGTTCAAGCAGAGGTTCGGTCCTCTGATCGAGCGCGCCGATTTGCCCAGCGATCAGCGGATCTTTGTCTTCGTCGAGCCTTCCTCCGTGCGGCACGTGACCCGCCATATCTTCCGCGAACTCGACGCTCGCTACGTGGCAACCATTGGCGCGGATGACCGTCCGTACTCTGGCAAATTTCTAGTGGCGCACAATTTTGCGTTTGATCGCGAGCACTTGCTCTGCAGCCTGCTCAGCTATTTGCCGGCCGACAATCCTCGCATCGACAGCATTACCGATATGGTGCCCGCCGCCAGTTGGGCAGAACGCGAGATGCGCGATCTGGTCGGCATTGAACCGGTCGGCCATCGCTATCTCAAGCGTCTGGTGCTTCCGGATGGCTGGCCCGAAGGCAATCACCCTTTGCGCAAAGACGTGCCCTGGAACGAGGTCCCAGAAACGTTCGATGACACCCGCGAGTTCAAGTTCGATGATCCACCGGAAGGCTGCACTGTGGTTCCGTTCGGCCCATTCCACCCTACTCTTGATGAGCCCGCCCACTTCCGCCTTTATGTAGAGGGCGAGATGGTGCGCGGGTGCGAGTATCGCGGCTTTATGGTGCATCGCGGGATCGAAAAGCTGTCTGAGTCGGTGATGAGCTACAACGACATTCCCATGTTGGCCGAGCGCATCTGCGGCATCTGCGGCTGTGTGCACAACGTCGCCTACGTGCAATCGGTCGAGGAAGCCGCCGGGCTCAAGCCCCCGCCCGCAGCAGAATACATTCGGACCATCATGCTGGAAATGGAGCGTCTTCACAGCCATCTGCTCTGGGTTGGATTGGCTTGCCATATCGTGGGTTTTGAGACGTTGTTCATGCAGAGCTTTCGCATCCGCGAGCCCATTATGTGGATGGCCGAAAAGATCAGCGGGAACCGCAAGACCTATGCCCTGTGCGTGATTGGCGGCGTGCGCTGGAACATCACCGCCGAAATCAAGCTCGAACTTCGCAACGTGCTCGACAAGCTAGAGTCGGAATGGCAGGCGGTCGTGGCCGCCGTCAGCCGTGACAAGAATATTCAAAAGCGCACTCGCGGCGTCGGTGTGGCGAATCCGTTACTCGTGAAAAGCGTCGGCCTGCTCGGACCCGTGGCTCGGGCCGCGGGGGTTGAGATTGATTGCCGCCACGATCATCCCTATGCGGCATATGACCGTGTCGAATTCGATGTCATTACAGAGCAAGGCGGCGACGTGTGGGCGCGCCTGATGGTGCGAATGAAAGAAGTCTTCGAATCAATCCGCATCATCCGCCAATGTCTCGAAAAGATGGAGCCAGGCCCGCTGCAGCTCGAAATTAAAGACGAACTACCCATTGGCCGCATAGGCCTTTCTTCGGTGGAAGCGCCACGTGGCGAGAGCCATCATTTCGTCATCACGGGGGAGAACAATCGTCCTCGGCGCTGGCGGGTGCGTGCGCCTACGTATCAGAATCTGCAGGGTGTTCCGGCGATGATCAAAGACCAGCAGATTGCCGACATGACGATTTCGCTCGGCAGCATCGATCCCTGCTTCTCCTGTACGGACCGGTTGGAGACGATTGATCCGCGTTCTGGCTCGGTAAAGGTATGGACGCAGGATGAATTACTGAAATTGACACGCACCAAGAAGGAAGCGCGACGATGAACATGCTGCACATGATCGTTGGCGGCCTTACGAACGTTCTGATGGTTTTAATTGCAGCCCCGTTTGCCCAAGGCATCGTGCGTAAACTCACCGCTCGCATCCAGTCTCGTCAGGGGCCACCATTGCTGCAGCCGTATTTCGATCTGCTGAAGTTGCTCGGCAAGGAAGACATTGAATCCGGTGAAATTCCTGCCATGCAGCGCTTTGCAGCTTATCTGTCGTTCACGGCGATCTTGGCTGTAGCTTGCTTCGTACCCGTGGGATTCGCTTCGCCGATGAATGCCTCCGGCGATGTGATCCTCCTGATTTATCTCTTGACGCTGTGTGGCATCTGTACGCTCTTGGCGGGGCTGGCCGCCGGGTCTCCTTATTCTCTGGTCGGCATTAGCCGCGAAATGATGAGCATGATTGCACTGGAGCCGTTGTTCGCGATCGCGCTTGTAGTCGGCGCAGTGCATGCCGGGTCGCTTCGACTGGATCGCATTCTCAATGGCTCGCCCTATGGCGGGGTGGGGCTCTCGGGAATCATCATGCTGGGCGTCATTTCGTTTTCTTTTCAAGCATTCGTGCAGCGGACGCCCTTCGACATCGCCGAAGCCGAGACCGAATTGATGGAAGGCCCGCTCATGGAGTACTCCGGGCCAAAACTGGCGCTGCTCAAGTATGCGCAGATGATCAAGCTGATCGTTTACAGTGCGTTGTTCGTCGCGCTTTTCACTCCCTGGGGCTCGGGACTGATGTTTCCTTTCGGCTGGCTTCTGTTCTGGGTGAAAGTGTTGCTGCTGGTGTTGTTGGTCACGGTTGTGGCCGCGACCCACGCCCGCTATCGCATCGATCAGGCGGTGCGCTTTTTCGCCAGTCTGGCTGGTGTGGCTGTCGTGGCATTGATTTTGGCGAGTTATGGGTATTGACAAATGTCGGTGATGAGCAAACTTGGCGAAACCCTGATCTGCCTGAAGGCGGGGCGTGTGACCCTGCCGTATCCAGCGAAAGCGGAACCGGTGCCAGAGAAGTTTCGTGGGCGTCCGATTTTCGACGCCGCCAAGTGCATTGGTTGCGGCGGATGCGCCAACAATTGCCCGGCGCGCGAAATCCTCATCTTTGACGTCTGCCAAGAGTTGCGCATTCTCAAGTATCTTGGCCGCCGCTGCACGTATTGCGGACGCTGCGCCGATGTCTGTCCGGAAAAGGCCATCACCATGAGCCATGAGTTCGAGAATGCCACCGATCAAATTGGCGACATTCGCCAGCAATTGGACATTTTCATGAGCACCTGTCAGCGCTGCGGCCGCTGCTTCAAACCGCCGTCGCTGTTGGAAGAATTGAAGATGAAAGGTTATCGCTTCGACGATTTGAAAAACGAACGCTGGATCTATCGTTCGCAGGCGCGTTTGGAAGGGGATGCGGTAGTGGACGACGTCGCCATTGAATTGGATTGAGTTTATGTGGAAGAACCTTTGCCAGAAAATGTTCGGCCGATCGCTTTGGGTCTATCACGCGAACAGCGGGGGCTGCAACGGATGCGATATCGAGGTGCTCAACGCGCTCACGCCCTATTACGACGCCGAGCGCTTCGGCATCAAGCTGGTGGGTTCGCCACGCCACGCAGACGTCATGCTCTGCCAGGGTCCGGCGATGCGCTCCACTGCCCAGGCCCTGAAACGGGCATACGAAGCTATGCCAGCGCCTAAGCTGGTTTTTGCCGTCGGTTCCTGCGCCTGTGGAGGAGGCGTCTGGTTCGACAGCTATTCCGTGATCGGGCCCGTCGAAAAAATCATTCCCGTCACTTATTACGTTCCAGGCTGTCCACCGCGTCCCGAGGCAATCATTTACGGCGTCGCCGTGGCGCTGGGAATTGTTAGTAAGAAGACTTCTCCGGTCGAGTTCAAGGAACTGGAACTGCCGATCCCGCGCTATCATCCGGAAGATCTGCGTGGTGAAGGCGATTTGGTTGTCTACGAGAAGGTGGAGAAAGTATAAGGCCTGCGCTTTTCGAAGTCCTAGCTGGGGTTCATTCTCAAGAAGTTTGCCACGAGATCCTTCCCTGCATTCGTGAGCACACTCTCCGGATGAAACTGCACTCCTTCGACCGGAAATTGTCGATGGCGCAATCCCATGATGACTCGCGATCCATCCGGCTCCGTCGTGTATGCGCTGATCTCCAATTCCTGGGGCAAGCTCTTCTCTTCGACAATGAGCGAGTGATATCGAGTCGCGGTGAGTGGCAGTGGCAATCCCTGAAAGATCGAACGATTATCGTGCATGACCTGGCTGGTTTTGCCATGCATGAGTTTGGGCGCGCGCACAATTTCTCCACCAAATGCGGCTCCGATCGCTTGATGTCCCAGGCAAACGCCCAGAATCGGCACTTTGCCGGCCAATTGCCGGATCAGGTCGATGCTGATTCCCGCCTCGTGCGGCGTGCATGGCCCGGGGGAGATGAGGATTCGCTCGGGCGCCATGCGCTCGATTTCTTTCACGGTCACTTGGTCGTTGCGGCGGACTACCAATTCGGCGCCGAGTTCCCCCAGGTACTGGACGAGGTTATAGGTAAAGGAATCGTAGTTATCGAGGACAAAGATCATTTCCTACCAGCCTAACTCTCTCCTCTCGCCAAGTTCTGTTTGACGCCCGGACAGTCTTGTTGCATAGTCTGTTGCCATAGAGGAGTCTCCATGACCACAAAAGAGAAACTGACCTCGATTGGCCAATTAGTGCCGGAGTTGCCGGTCGTCGACGTTGAGCGTGCACAACAACATTATAGGGATGCGCTTGGATTTGAGATTGGGTGGCTTTGCCCAGGCAAGGAGATTGGGGCTGTCTCGCGCGCTCATGTGGTGATATTTTTTCGGAAAAGGGAGCTGCCATTCGAACCCGCGGTTCACTGGGCATTCGCGGAGGACATCGATGCGACGTATCACGAACTGCAATCGTCCGGTGCGAACATCGTGGAACCTCTCGAAAAAAAGCCTTGGGGATTGCGCCAATTTACAGTGAAGGATCTGGACGGCAACCTCTTCTACTTCCACCATGATTGACGTCACGCTACCAGGCGCAGACCGCTCCTTGAATGGTATTCGTATTTCATTCGCTTCGGTATCGTGCAAGCCGTACAGTGAAGTCTTGCTTGACACGCGCCGCGCAAAACGCCATGCTACAGTCTCATCGGAGGCACGATGGCCGAAACCATCCAGGACAATAAGCGGGCTACGCGCAGATTTGCGCTACGGCTGCCAGTGTCGGTGACCTACACCCAGGACGGTGTACAGGAGAAAGCTGCTCAAACTCGCGATGTGAGCGCCCGCGGCATTTGTTTTTACCTGGATTCCTCGATAGCGGCTGGCTCCGTGATTGAATTTACTCTGACCCTCCCTCCAGAGATTACGCTCACTGAGAGCATCCGCGTGCGCTGCAAGGGAAAAGTCGTTCGCGTGGATGAAGGCGGCCCGGAGGGCAAAGTCGCGGTGGCCGCGGTGATTGACGAGTACGAATTCCTGTCAGAACCCTAAAGCTCGTTTTGCCGCTCCCATCTGGCGAGCGAGAATCGGTCCCAATGCAATCTAGCGAGATTCGCCCCAAAAATAGCCGGCACGGGTTTGCACGCTGAGATTCTTTTTCGTTGTCGTCAGCTGGATTTTGCGGAATCCAGCGCCGGAATCTGCGGCCTGAGCCGGAGTAAAGCCGAGGTTGTATTGACCTCGCAGGTCCTCTTCAATCTGTTTGTAAATCTGGTCCAGCGGCTGTTTCTTGGATGCTTCGAATAACTGGCCGCCGGTCTCGCTGGAAATCTGCGCAAGAATCTTCTTGCCATCGACCTGAGTCTGCTGCGGAGCGCCGCGGCCGCCGCCACCATGCCGTCCCATTCCCGGCCCGCCCATCCCGGGAATTCCAAAACCGCCGTGGCTGCTGTTCCCGTAGTTCTCTTCAGTGCTCTTGATCAGCACTGAGTAGACGATGGTATTCGCGCGCTGCGCTGCTTCCAGAGCGCTGGTAAGCGTTTCTTTGCTGCCATGATCCACGCCATCCGACAAGAGAATCATTGCCTTGCGACCTGTTTGTTTTTTTATTACTTCGTTCGAAGCCAAATAAATCGCGTCGTAGAGTTGTGCGCCGCCGTTGCGCGTCGAACCGCGCTGACCTCGGCCTCCTGGCATCTGTCCGATGGAATCTGTATTCGATGAACCCGCGCTTTGCGACTCACTACTTTGCGATGTCTGCAGATTTTGTAGCGCCTGCTCTAACTTGTCTTGCGAGGCAGTTAAGTCCTGCAGCAATTCGACCTCGTGGTCGAAGTGCAGTACGAAGGCCTTGTCCTGGTCCGCTCGCACCATCTGCTCGAACAATGCTCCGCTGGCGCTGCGCTCCTGATCCATCCCTTGCATTTGACTTCTTTCGGTATCGACCACCAGCCCGAGCGTGAGTGGCTGCGCCGCCGCTTTGGAAAAATACTGCAGACTCTGCGGCTTTCCATCCTCGGTCAGCACGAAATCACTGGCGGTGAGATCGGTGACGATGTTCCCTTTCTTATCTCGCACAGTTGCGAAGATAGTCACGGTGGTTGCTGGGCTTTTGCTGTCGGGATTCGAGGCTGGCGCAATCCTTGACCCTGGCCCAACGAAAGCGAGCAGTCCCACCACGACGACAATCCAGCGTGCAGTGACTCGAAAGGAAACACCCGAACAAATCCTCTGTGTGGTCCTATACATCGACACACCTCTACCGTGAATGTTCTGCTTGTGTTTATGAGAATAGATCAGCTTCTCGATTGGTTGTGAAAAGGAAGGTAAAACTTTGTAAATATAGTGGGTGTCCGGTCACGGTCGAGGCTGCACTGGCGTGGCAACGGCAGTCGATCTCTCGGACAAATAGCTTCTCAGAGCATCCCTCCAATGCGGCATCGCAACGCCGTATCGCTCGCGGCTTTTCGGAGAAAGCACCGAATATTTCGGCCGCGGTGCTGGTCGCACGAACTTGTCGCTCGTCGTCGGGCGGACTACGGTGCTCAATTCCGCCTGGCGAATAATCTCGCTCGCGAACTCGAACCATGTGCACTCGCCATCATTCGTGACATGCACAATGCCGGTGGCGTTGCGACGGCAAAGTTGAATAATTGCGCGTGCGAGATCTGGCGTGTATGTGGGAGAGCCCCTCTGGTCATCGACTATCTCAAGGGCCTGGCGAGTTTCTGCCAATTTCAGGATTGTATCTGGAAAGCACTTCCCTCCGATGCCAAAAACCCAAGCAGTGCGAACAATGCAGCAGTCGGGAAGAATCGCCAGGACTTTTTCTTCGGCATCGGACTTCGATTTGCCATAAACACTCTGAGGAGCACGCGGATGATCGGTTTCGTAAGGAGATGCACTCTGCCCGTCGAAGACATAATCGGTGCTGAGAAAAAGCAGCCTGGCACCACAAGATTTCGCGGCGTGCGCAACATTCACGGCTCCCTGGCAATTCACCGACATGGCTTTTTCGCGATTGCTCTCACAGCCATCCACGTCGGTATATGCAGCCGCAAGGACGATCCATTCCGGCCGTGTCTGGCGCACCGTAGAAAAGACCTGCTCCCGATCCTGGATGTCGGCATTCCTTGAACCAAGGAACACGACATCATCTTGCTGCCATGCCTGGACAAGAGCCTTGCCCAGCAGGCCAGTCGCGCCAAAGATAGTCACACGCATAAGCGAGTTTCTCGTGGAGACTCCTCACTCCGGAGTGTAAGGCAAAACTACCTGCGCCGCTACGACCTGTCTCTCGCCGTTGTCGCTGGGGCTCTCGATGCAGAGTTTGCCGCGACCGGTTCTGGCCGTCGACCTTATAGGACTTGGTTTCGGAGCTCTCCTCATCGTTTAAACTAGATTATGCGGTCCATTCTGCAGAAGCGCTCGCTACGCTTCATCTTCGGCGCCAACGTTATTTCCATGCTAGGCAGCGGGATGAACGCCGCAGCCGTGGCTTGGTACATTCTGCAGGCCACTCACTCCGAAGTTGCATTGGGAACATTTGCAGTGGTTCAAACGATCCCGGCGTTGCTGCTTCTGCCGTTTACTGGGGTCATTATTGATCGCGAGGACCGTCGCCGGCTGGTCATGATGCTCGACGCGATCCGCGGAATCATCATCCTCGTAGTCTCCCTGTTGGCCTTCGCGCACCGCGTAAAAGTCTGGGAACTCTACGCCATGAACATGCTGGTAGCGGCGGGTTTTTGGATGTTCTGGCCGACGATCACGGCGCTCATCCAGGAACTTACTCCCGATGAGGAATTCGTACATGCCAACACATTCTTGCTCGCTGGAGTGCAAGGCGGCTGGTTGATTGCGGGAGCGATTGTCGGCTTCGTCTATAACCATATCGGGCTCGGCGGTGTGTTGCTGATCGATTGCTCAACTTATGTGGTGTCGTTTCTGTGTTACTTCGCAGTTCGCAAAGGGCGCCACGTCGTTCCTCGTCCTGCGGAGCTTCATCATGATCTTGTCGCCGCTGAAACCGCTCTCGAGCGTTTTGGCCGTGAACTGAAAGAGGGCATTCAGTTTTTGCGCGGACGCCGCAGTCTGATTGCACTGGGCATCAGTTGGTCGCTCTTTCTAAGCGCCATGATGACGGCCGTGGTCGTGACTGCGCCCTTGAGCGATCAAATTTTTCACGCCGGAGCCGTCGGTTACGGCTGGTTCAACGGAGGTTGGGGAACGGGGGCGTTCTTGAGCGCGCTTTATGCGCCCTATTTCATCGCCACTTTTGGCGCGCGACGTTCCATTGCTATTTCCATGGGGACGCTGGCGATCTGCATGATTGTCACGCCGCTATCGCCCACCCTGGCGATCGCGGTTTTAGTCTACGGGGTGATGGGCTCGGCCCGCGGCCTGAGCGGGGTCGCCATCAATACCAGCCTTATGGAACAAGTTCCTCAACATTTCATGGGACGCGTGCAAAATACGTTCTACTTCGCGGGAACGGCGTTACAAATTGCGCTCGCGCTGCTAGTCGGAGCGGTGGCGCAAGTGAGCCTGGTCGCAGGATTTTCGATTATTGGCATGGTTTATGCAGTGGCGTTCGTCAGCGCGATTTGGCCTTTAGGAGAAAGCGTGCCGGTCAGCGAGGCGACGACAGCGGACTGAGAGCAAAGGCAAAAGTTAGACGTTAGAATGCAAAGGTTAAAAACAGTTCGCTTCAACTTCTGCCTTTTGACTTCTTAGTTTTGACTTTCCTGTTATTCTTTCCATTTCAAATTACGCGTGAGAGAGCTTTCATGTCATTCAATCTGGAAGGGCGCACGGCGGCTGTTTTTGGAGTCGCTAACAAGCGTTCGATCGCCTGGTCAATCGCGCAAGGGTTGCATGCAGCCGGAGCGAAGTTGGCCATCACTTATCAGAACCAGCGACTGGAACAGGAAGCGAAAGACCTCATTCTTTCCTTGCCCGGCGCTGAAGCCTTCATGTGTGATGTTTCGAGCGACGCCGAGATTGACCGCCTATTCGCACAACTAAGAGAACGCTACGGCAAGCTGCACGTGCTGGTTCACAGCGTGGCGTTTGCTCCCGCAGACGAATTGAAAAACGAATTTATTTCCACCAGCCGAGAGGGCTTTCGCGTCGCTCATGATGTCAGCGTTTACTCGCTTATCGCGCTTGCGCGCGCCGCCGCGCCTCTAATGGAAGATGGCGGCAGCATCATGACGATGACCTATTACGGAGCAGAAAAAGTCGTTCCGCATTACAACGTGATGGGCGTGGCCAAAGCCGCGCTGGAATGCACGGTGCGTTACCTGGCTTACGATTTGGGCAAGAAGAAAATTCGCGTCAATGCAATTTCGGCTGGGCCCATCAAGACCTTGGCCGCGCGCGGCATTGGCGGCTTTAGCGATATGCAGAAGTCTCACGCAGAGCGTGCGCCGTTGGGCCGCAACGTGGATGTGGCGGAGGTCGGCGCAACGGGCGTGTTTCTGGCGTCGGATGCGAGTTCCGGCATTACCGGCGAGACGATTTACGTGGATTGCGGGTACAACATTATGGGGTTTTGAAAAGCTGTATAGCCCCCCCGCAGCGCGGAGCGTTCGATCAAAACCCGGACATCAGTTGCCGGTCTCAGTTAATATTTTCACTCTGCGTTCGTTTTCCTCCACTCTTTCCAACGCAATCTCCACGTCACGCTCGCGTACGAACCGTGGAAACTTCTCGCCCCATTCGATCAGGAGCACGCTGTTTTCCCCGATCAGATCGTCCAGACCGAGGGTTTCCAGTTGCCGTGGCGTATCCACGCGATACAAATCGATGTGATAAAGATTGATCCCGGGCCCGCGATATTCGTGAATGAGAGTAAAGGTGGGGCTGGTAACGTCTTCTTGCGAGGCGGCACGAAAACCCTCGGCAATGCCCTTTACGAGTGTCGTCTTGCCAGCGCCGAGGTCACCGCGGAGGAGCACCAATTTCGGCGGAGTGAGAATGGCCGGCAATGTACGCCCCAGTGCGACCGTCTCTTCCGGAGAGTGGGTAATGAATTCCTGCATCTCCATCGGGAGACAGTATAGGGGAAACGGTATTACGGAGTATGGAACCGATTGGATCGCAGCAGAAATTCCCTCGTGGTGGTCGAGTCGACCGCGAAGCGCAAGGTCTTGTGATCGTCGTCCTCCAACGCAATAAACTTAAATGGCTGCAGAATACCTTCCCGCGATTTGCTCTTCGGTCGTAGCATCTCGGCCATGCCATGTACTGGACCGTTGAGCGTTTGAAAGGCGACCTCAACAAAATCACCTTCCTCGAGCGCCTGAGCCAGGCGCAACAAACCGCCCGTTACGGAAACGGTTTGCAGCTTCGCTTTCATGCTCTCCCCGTCCCCTGACTTTAAGAGAGCCATGCCTTCTTTACCAATCTGGATTCGGGTTGCGCGTTTGGTGGCGTTGGGTTGAGGATAGTGAGTCATAGCCGACACCAACTATGTCATGGATTTTGACCGCCCAGAAGGTTACGGAAGAACACGAGAAGCCGAGAATTCGCCGAAGCTGCCGGGGACGCCAAACTGCCCAGACAATAGCGTTTAGAGGGTGTTAGCCAGCTAGTTACTGTCCTATAGGTGGCGTCAATTGTCGATCTCGACGTAGGATTTTTCCGCAGCTGATCGCACCCTGCGAATTGCTTCAGGCAGGGCTCGAACCAGGTCCGTGGCGATCAGTGTGTGTTCTCCCAACTTATCCCGGGCGACATCTCCTGCAACTCCGTGAAGATGGACTGCAGCGGTAACCGCTTCGACCACGTGTTCGGGATTCTGCGCCAGCAGACCCGCCACCATGCCAGTTAAAATATCGCCCGTGCCGCCGGTGGACATGCCCGGATTTCCGGTTGTGTTCACCCAAATTTCTCCGCCCGGTTCCGCAACCAACGTTCGATGGCCTTTTAGCACGACAACCAGGTTGTGCTGACGGGCGAAATCTCTGGCGACATTGATGCGGTCCCGTTGCACGGCTGGAATCGTCATGCCGGTCAGCCGGGCCATTTCCCCCGGATGCGGCGTTATGACCAGCGATTTGCCGGTTCCAGCGAGTTCGCCAGCGACTCCCTCGAACGCATTGAGACCATCGGCATCTAGCACGGCCAAGACTTTGCGCTGGCGAATTATTGTTCGTACCAGCTCTGCAGTTTCCGCATTCCGTGAGATTCCTGGCCCGACCGCCAGCACGGTTTTGTCCCTGCTTAGTTCATCGACCTTGTCCAAGGCACGCTTCGAAATCGTTCCGGCATCGGTTTCTTCGAGCGGTTCGGTCATCACTTCGGGATGAAATCCGGCGACGGTTGGCAGAACTGACTTGGCCGTTGCAACGGTTGATAACCCGGCACCGACTCGCAAAACGGAGATTCCGGCCATTGCCGCCGCGCCGGCCTTGCCGAGAGATCCACCAATGACCAAAACATGGCCGAAATTCCCCTTATTCGAGGCCGCCGGGCGTGGATGAAATAGCTTTGCGATCTCATGATCGGTAATCAGATTCAGTTTCCGCGCAGAGAAAATCGCTTCGTCCGGTGATCCAATGGGAGCAACCCGCGTCGGTCCGCTCGTGAGTCCTCCGAATACATGGGCGGGCCGGGGCGCAGTAAAGGTAACGATGCCGTCGGCCCGCGCGACGGCTCCGGTTTGCTCACCGACAACATCGGCATCCGCGCCCGAGGGAATATCCACGGCGATCACAGGGGAGGCCGAGGCATTCAACATCTCGATTGCGCGAGCATAAAGACCGCTTACAGGCGGTTTAAAGCCAGTGCCCAGGATCGCATCCAGCAGAAGATCAGATTCGAACACGGAGCGTGCCTGGTCCGTTTTCAATTCAGCATCTGAGCGGGCAATGACGGGAGCATTCGACAATTTTCGGAACATCTCCGCTGCATCGCCGCGTAATTCGGAGGGTTCAGCCAGCAGCAGGAGACGAACTTCCCTGCCCGCCTCCCAAAGTTTTCTCGCTGCGACAAAACCGTCGCCACCGTTGTTGCCTTTGCCGCAAATGACGCCGACCTGCTTGGCCGACGGAAATCGCGACAAGACAAAATCGGCGACTGCGCTGCCGGCATTCTCCATTAACGTCAGCGCGGGGACACCGAAGCGTTCGCTGGTGATCTTGTCGATCTCCCGCATCTCGGCCGCAGTGACAACTCTCATGACTGCACCGCTGCCATCTGCTCGAGTTGACGGAGTTGGGAAGGCTCGCCCATGGCGATCAGGCAATCGCCGGTTTCGATGCGGTCCTCCGGAGCGGGATTAAAGTGCATACCTTGCCCGCGCTTGATGGCGAGGATGATGATGCCGCGCTCTTGCCGAATGCGTGAAGTCTCAATCGTTTTGCCGGAAAAGGCCGAGCCTTGGGGGACAGCTATCTCTCCGATTTCGAGATCCATCCCAAGATGGGTGGTGGCAGTGTCAAGAAAACTTACCACGTGAGGCCGGAGAAAAGATTGCGCGATGCGCTGGCCGGCAAAATGATAGGGAGAAACTACCGAATCCGCTCCAGCCGTGAGCAAATGCTTCTCTGCATCGTCTTCACTGGCGCGGGCAATGATTTTCAATTGCGGGTTCAATCCTCGGGCGGTAAGCACGATATAGAGATTGGTAGCATCTGTGGTGGTGGCAGCCACCAGCCCGCGAGCGCGTTCGATGTGGACCTCACGCAAGGTATGCTCCTGCGTAGCGTCGCCAACTGCAATCAGCCACTCGCTGGAATATCTCGCAGCTTTGGCTTCATTCTGCTCGACGATGACGAATGCAGCCGGCCGTCTGGCCAACTCCCGCGCGGCGCTGCGGCCGACGCGTCCAGCGCCGCAGATGATGTAGTGATCGCTGAGCCGGTCAATCCGCCGCTCCATTTTTCGCCTGCCGAAGAAGCTTCGCAGCTCGAATTCTAGCAAAGCCTGCGTCAGGGACCCGATGCCGAGAAATACTAATGACACTCCCACGATGATGAGGCCCACATTGAACACGCGGCCCTCATGCGAAAGCGGGTGCAACTCCTGGTAGCCGATGGTAGTCAGAGTCGTGACTACCATGTAAAAGCCATCAAACCACGACCAGCCTTCGATGAAATGAAAACCGGCCATGCCGATCAAAGTAAGAATGGTCAGGGCGATTCCGATGAGGCGGAGGTTGCGCACGGCTTTCATGTTCGTTTTGCCAGGTGAAGGACGAATATAGAACAAAACGTGAGCAGGAGAGAGGCGGAAGTTTAAGCGCTTGCCGAATCCGCCCTCGATGTCTCCGCAAGAGATTTCCAGGCAGAAAGATCGCGATTGAGCAAACTTTCAAGTTGTTCGACTTCGTGGCGAAAAACTTCGCAGAGGTCTTGCAAGAACTCGAGCGGCAAGTCGCCAAACGGTGGCCCACCAGCTAGGAGATATCGTCGCACACGCGAGTTCTTGATAATGGAAACCAGCTTTCCCAGGCGTCGTTTTTTCAACCAGTCGGCCATTAGCGTGGCGCCTCGGGTACGGTAGTAGCTACGCGGGTGAGTAAGGGCGTCGGAGCTTTCCACGTAGGCGGCATCAGCAGGAGTGAGGGTAAAGCGTGGGATTTCAATGAAGTCCGCCAAAGCGTGTATGTAGGATTGGGGATTCTTCTGAAGGTCATCGTAAACGCAGGCCATGACATGACTCGCGCCAAAGGCATTTCGCCAAGCGCGAAGATTCGAGGCGTACTCGCTCGACTCGAGCAACTCGGGATCTCGCACGATGGCTTGCTCGAAGCTCCAGGGGATCCGTCCATATGCGCGTTTGAGGCGATAGAGAGACAAAACCCGTTCCACGGGATTGCGAAAGATGCAGATGACTTTTGCCCAAGGAACCGTGTGCGCGATTCTTTCGCGGGCCAGAAATGAGGCAAAGTAGGTGGGTGCTACTTCACCCGCGAGACGCCCAGGAGTGAATTTCTCATAGTGAGCGCGATACCAAGGTATGCCTTGGTGGAAATTCCGGTCAAAGAAGCGAGTTTCTTTGATGGAATTCGGCAAGACAACATGTTCCCGCAACACTTTGTGCAGCCATGTCGTTCCGGTCCGCGGTGGTCCGATGATGAAGAATGACGGCAGGATTTCCGCGGCATATTGCTGACTGAGAGTTGCTCCAGCTGCAACGCAGCCGACTGCATCGGTGCTTTTGAGCATTTGCTCCCAAAGCAAGGGGAGCCTGGAAGGCCCTCCGCAAGGCCAGTTTGCATGCTTGCTTGAAGGGCGTTGGATGGTACTTCTTAAAAGCGGGTTGGCTCAAGACCGGGAATTGGCGGTCCCACGGTTAATCCGCCATGGATGGGGCTTTTGCGGGCTCGGTCGCGGAATTCCTCAACGCCTGCACCTTGCTGTGCTTCCGGCTGTACGAGAAATACACCACCAGGCCGATGACCAGCCAAATAATGAGCCTCGCCCAGTTGACCCACCCGAGTTTATACATCATATAGCCGTTGGTGATTACGCCAAGAATGGGGACCAAGGGCACCCACGGAGTGCGGAACGGGCGCGCTTGGCCGGGATTTGTGTGCCGCAGCACCATCACGGCGATCGATACGATGACAAATGCCAGCAAGGTCCCAATATTCACCATTTTCCCAAGCTGGTCGATAGGGGTGACGCTGCCCACAACCGCCGCCAACAAACCGACAAGAATCGTATTTTTCCAGGGCGTTCGGAACTTCGGATGCACATCAGCGAAGAACTTCCGTGGCAGCAGGCCATCGTTGGCCATGGCATACAACACACGCGTCTGGCCCAGAAGCATCACCAGCATCACGCTGGTCAGTCCAGCCAAGGCGCCCAGCGTGATGATGTCAGACGCCGTGGTCAGACCCCGGTCCAGAAACGCGCGCGCCACCGGGGCTTCGATGTTGATCTGTTGCCAATGCACCATCCCAGTCAGGACCGCGGCCACAGCAATATACAAGACGGTACAAATTGCCAGAGACGCGATCATGCCGATTGGCAAATCCCGCTGCGGATTCTTGGCTTCCTGGGCCGTAGTCGAAACCGCATCGAAGCCGATGTAAGCGAAGAATATGTACGCCGCTCCCGCCCCGACCCCCGCGAACCCGTGAGGGGCGAACGAACTCCAGTCCATACCCCAATTGCTTCGGTTGATATAGTGCGCTCCCAGGGCAATTACGAAGACCACCACCGAGACCTTCACCACCACGATCCCGGTATTGAATTCAGCGCTCTCTTTGATTCCGATCACCAGGACCGCCGTGATGATGATCGCGATGATGAAGGCAGGCAGGTTAAAGCCCACTTCCATGCCAAACAAATGCGGAGCGGCCAACAGGTCATGCGCCCGCTGCAACAACTCGGGAGACTGCGCGTTCATGATGGCCGAAACTTTATCGAGAAACGACTGCGTGCCCACCGCTAAGTTAGGATCGGACGCTTGCGCCATCTGCCGGGCGACAATGTTCTCCGCCGTTTTCAACGCTGTCCAGTAATCGTAGGACAGCCACAGCGGCATCTTGAGGTGAAAAACATTCAGCAGTTCGATGAAGTGATTTGACCACCCTGAGGACACGGTGCTGGCGCCCATCGCGTATTCCAGCGTCAAGTCCCAGCCAATGATCCATGCCAGCAATTCGCCGAGAGTCGCGTAGGCATAGGTGTAGGCGCTTCCCGCCAGTGGGATCATGGCGGCGAACTCGGCGTAACACAGGCCCGCAAACGCGCATCCCAACCCGGACAGAACGAATGACAGCGTGAGTCCCGGGCCGGCGTAGTGCGCTCCCAGGCCAACCATCACGAAGATTCCGGCGCCAATGATGGCGCCCACTCCCAGAGCCGTCAGCTGAAAAACGCCCAGAGTGCGTTTCAGGCTGTGCTCGCCAGTTTCGCGAGCCTCTTCCATTAACAAGTGCAGTGGCTTTGTGGCCAGCAGATTCGCCATATTCTCCTTAAACCACCGATGATTCCGACCCCAGTTGCCGTGGCCGCCACAAATAGTACACCGGGATTCCCAATAACACGATGATCAGTCCCGGCCAAGTGTACTGCGGCTTATATCGCAATAGTACGACATCAATGAAGAGCGCCATCACAATATAAATCGCCGGCAGTATCGGATAGCCGATGGCTCGATAGGGCCGTTCGGCATCGGGATGGGTGTGGCGCAGCACAAACAACCCAACAATGGTCAAGATGTAGAAAACCAGCACGGCAAAAATAATGTAGTCCAGAAGTTGGCCGTAGCTACCAGAGACGCATAAGACACAAGTCCATATCATCTGCACCATCAGCGAAACTGCCGGCGTCTTATAAGTCGGATTCAATTTGGCCACGCTGCGGAAGAAGAGGCCATCTTTGGCCATCGCGTAGTAAACTCGCGCCCCTGCCAAGATAAGACCATTATCGCAACCAAAGCCTGAGAGCATGATGGCAACAGCCATCAGCCAACCGCCAGCGGCGCCCAAAATCTGAGTCATTACAGCTGTCGCGACACGATCTTCTGTCGCGAACTTGATGCCGCGTTCCAGAATGGTCGCGCCGTTTTTCACTCCATCGAGGGGCAGCGTATTCAGGTAGACAAGATTGCACCCGATGTAAAGAGCGATGACAACGGCCGATCCCAGCGCCAGGGAAAGCGGCAGGTTGCGGCTGGGATTTTTCACTTCGCCGGCCGTGAAGGTCACATTATTCCAGGCATCGGCGGAGAAAAGCGACCCTACTTGAGCGACGGCAAGAACCGTTAATGTGCTAACCAGCACCCCGCTGCCGATGTCATGCAGAGAACCCAATCCCGCGTTCCGCCAGAAATTGCCGTGAAAATTGGCTACCAGGGCCTGAGCCGTTCGTCCAAAGAACAAACCTAAAAGCACGAGCCCCAAGAGTGCGCAAACTTTGGCCGCGGTGAAAACATTTTGGATGATCGCCCCGGTCTTGATTCCGAAAATGTTTATGACCGAAAGGAGGACAACCACGATGATGGCCATCAGATTCTGCGTATTCAGGCCAACATCCATGTTGCCGAGAATCATCGGGCCGACATGGATCGGAGGGACCTTCCAGAAATGCAGAATCCAGTTGCTGGAGGAGATTGACGGGAAGAATACACCGAGGAATTTCCCGAAGGCAACACCCACCGCGGCAATGGTTCCGGTCTGAATGACGAGAAAAAGAGTCCAGCCGTAGAGAAATCCCCAAAGCGGGCCGAGCGCTTCTCGCAGATAAACATATTGGCCGCCGGCCCGTGGCATCATGGCAGCGAGTTCGCCGTAGCTAAGGGCTCCGACGATGGTCATGAACCCAGTGACCAGCCAGGCGCCAATAAGCAATGCAGGAGAATTCACCTCGCGAGCGATCTCAGCGGAGACGATAAAAATCCCCGACCCGATCATCGACCCCATCACCAGCATGGTTGCGCTGGTCAGGCCAAGGCCTTTGACGAGTTCCTGATCTTGATGAGAATGGACATCCCAGTCGGTAGGAGGGTTGCGCACAATCGGCGTTTTGGTATCGGTACTCAAAACTTATGTTGGGGACGTCCGCCCTCAGCCTGCCCTGAGCGAAGTCGAAGGGGCCGTCCGGGCCGAGCGCTGCTCGGCAGCAATGACTTTATCGTAAGATGCGCAAAAATTCCTCTGCTGATTTTTTCGGTTCCCGCACCAGATCCGATATAACCGCTACTGCGTCTGCCCCGGCCTCGATGACGGAGCGACAGTTTGCCCGCGTAATGCCACCGATAGCAACTAAACGCTTGCGCGTCAGTTCCCTGGCGCGGCGCACGCCTTCCAGACCAATCACGGGATCGGGGTTAGCCTTGCTCGAAGTAGTAAACACCGGGCCAACGGCGAGGTAATCAGCCGAGGTTTTGTCAGCTTCCGTGACTTGCACGACGTTGTGCGTTGAAACACCAAGCCAGAGACCCGGCCCGATCACCTTCCGAGCGCGCTCCGGCGACAAGTCATCCTGCCCGACGTGGACCCCGTCGAACTCCGCCATCAGAGCCAGATCCGCCCGGTCATTCATGATCAGTTTGACGGAATTCCCCAGGCGTAGTTTTAGCTCTCGCGCTTCTTCCAGAATTTCGCGGGCGTTGCCAGACTTGTTGCGGTATTGCAGCAGCGTGACGCCAGCGGCGGCGAGTTGCTCAGCGGCCTGGAGCCGGTCGTCATTGCTGGCAAAGCAGGAAGTGTCGAGGATGGCATAAAGCGGATGAAGAGAAATCATGCGCCGTTTATCGGCCGACTCAGTGCTTCTTGACATCTTTTGACAGGAACCGCTCAATAAACGTCGTGTCGAACCTTCCGGCGCGGAAATCGGGATCGGCGAGGATTTTGCGATGCAGCGGAATGGTAGTATAAATGCCCTCGACGATGAACATTTCCAGCGCTCGCGCCATGCGGGCGCAGGCTTCGTCGCGATCTTTACCGCGAACGACCAGCTTCGCGATCAGAGAGTCGTAATAAGGCGGAATCGTGCCTTCGGCATACGCCGCCGTATCGATCCGCACTCCCGTTCCGCCGGGGGGATGAAACGCGGTAATCTTTCCCGCCGAGGGCGTGAACTTTTCGGGATGCTCCGCATTGATGCGGCACTCGATAGCGTGGCCACGATGCACAATCGGCCCGTGTAGCACGGTTTCCAGGCGTTCGCCGGCAGCCAGCAGAATCTGGCTTTTGACCAAGTCAACGTCCGTGACCATTTCCGTGACCGGATGCTCCACCTGAATGCGGGTATTCATTTCGATGAAGTGCAGCGTCTTGTCTTCGTCCATCAGAAACTCGATGGTTCCGGCGTTGACGTAGCCGATGGCGGACAACGTCTTCGATAAAATGCCGCCGATCTGTTTGCGCAACTCCGGCGAAACCTGGGTCGAAGGCGACTCTTCGAGTAATTTTTGGTGACGGCGCTGAATGCTGCATTCCCGCTCGCCCAGGCTCACCACATTCCCGTACTGATCGGCCAGGATCTGGAATTCGATATGCCGCGGGCGCTCGATGAACTTCTCCATATAGAGATCGCCATTACCGAAGGCTGCGGCCGCTTCGGACGAGGCCGCTTTGAACAGGCCCGGCAGCTCATCCTCGTTGCGGACGATTCTCATGCCGCGACCGCCGCCGCCGGCGGAAGCTTTGATGATCACCGGAAATCCCACTTGCCTCGCCCACTCCAAAGCTTCGCCCTCGTTCGCAAGAATTCCGTCGGATCCCGGCAAAATCGGCACGCCGTGTTTCTTCATTTCGGCGCGGGCTTTTTCCTTTTCGCCCATCATGCGCGTGACATGAGGCGGCGGACCAATGAATTTGATATTGCTGGTCTCCGCCACTTCAGCGAAGTTGGCATTTTCCGCCAGCAAGCCGTAGCCAGGATGAATCGCATCGACATTACTGATCTCGGCTGCACTGATAACGGCAGGAATATTGAGATAACTTTGCGAGAGTTGGGGCGGGCCGATGCAGATGGCCTCGTCGGCAAAACGCACGGGAAGCGAATGGCGGTCGGCTTCGCTGTAGATGGCTACAGTGCGGATGCCGAGTTCCTTGCAGGCGCAAATCACCCGCAGGGCAATCTCGCCTCGATTGGCAATTAAGATCTTATTGAACATTCGGAAGTCTTATGGGGAAGTCCCCGCCGGGGGACGGAAACAGGTGTCCCACTTGCCTCCAGACCGAAAATCATTTCGGCCGGATGGCAAACAATTCCTGCCCATATTCAATCGGCTGGCCGTTGCTCACCAGCATTTTCACAACTTCGCCCGCCACATCGGATTCAATCTCATTCATCAGCTTCATGGCCTCGACGATGCAGAGGATCTGGCCAACCTCGACCGTGTCACCAGGTTTGACAAAAGGAGGCGAACCGGGCGACGGAGACTCGTAAAAGGTTCCCACGATCGGAGACTTTACGGTGTGAACTCCTGACTCCGCCGCAGGCGCCGTTTCTTTTGCATGCGGTGCTGCAGCCGCTGGTTGTCCGGTTGGCGGCCCTGCCTGTGTCGGAATCGTGGCATACGGAACAACCGGGGCCGCGACTGAGACCACGTGCTCGGTCCCGCGCTTGATGCGCACCTTGACATCGCCGCGTTCGAGTTCGAACTCGGAAATGTCCTGTTCCTTTAAATACTCGATGAGTTCCTTCAGCTCTTTCAGATTCATTTTTATGTGGCGGGACTGCTTCTGCTGTTCCCGGCCACCAGCACACCTTGGCCGGAATATGAAATACCAACTGAAGTTAGATCACAACCAGTTCCTTACTTGTGGGCGTCAAAACCTCGCAGCCGTCCTGGTTCACTACTACCATATCTTCAATCCTAACGCCGCCGAGATCTGGAATGTAAACCCCCGGCTCGACGGTGATCACCATACCGGGCTTGAGTTCCTCATTCTGCTTGGCTGCGATACGGGGCGGTTCATGAATTTCTAAACCCACGCCGTGCCCAGTCGAATGCGTAAAATACTTCGCCAAGCCTTGCTTGTTTAATAACTTACGAGCAGCCTCATCGACCTTGCTGACGGGAACTCCCGGTCTGACCGCCGCAACCGCAGCCTGTTGCGCATCGCGAACGGCCTGGTAAATCCGCCTCGCCTCGCTTGAGAGCTTTCCGACATGCACCGTGCGCGTCATGTCAGAACAGTAGCTGGCGAGTATAACACCAAAGTCGCACACGACGAATCCATTGGCCGGGATTATTGCCTCGGAAGCCCGCCCGTGGGGCAGAGCAGACCGCGGCCCGGAGGCGATAATCGTCTCAAACGACATGGCTTCTGCACCGGCCCGGCGAGCCTTGTATTCCATGTCCGCCGCCACTTCGACTTCTTTGATGCCAGGCCGAATGGCTCGAAGGGCAATCTCGAAAAGACTAGACCCCAGCAGGACTGCTTTTCGCAGCTTTTCAATCTCCTCGGGATCTTTCACCATCCGCGCCTGCTCTACCAAGGGCGGGCATTCACGCAGCCGCACGCTAGAGCTCAAAGTTTTCGATAACCCCGAGCGTTCGGCAACGTTTACGTGCTGCGCTTCGATGCCCGCCGTTCTCAAGCGCAGCTTCTTCGCCTTTCCCGCCAGCCATTCGCCGGCGGCAACTAATGGGGTTTTGCGCGCGATAACTACCTTCGCTCCCTGGACTTCCGCTCGCGCTTGCTCGGTGTAGCGACCATCGGTAAAGAAGATAGTCTCGTGCGCGGTGATGAGGAGAGCGGCAGCGCTGCCAGTAAACCCGCACAGATACTGAATGTTTGGGAGATGAGTGACGAGAAGTGCGTCGAGCCGTTGCTTCGCAACTGCGCTGCGCAGTTTTTTCTGGCGACTGTCGTAATCCATCGTCGAAGTTTAACAGGATAGAAAGCTCAGCTCTGTGATGCGAACAATTCGCCGAGTTCTGCAGGACTGTCCACAATCACATCCGGAGGAGCTTCGCACAAAGTGTGCGGGGCGAAGCCGTAGGAGACGCCGCAAGTCCATAAACCGGCATTCCGTCCGGTGATAACGTCTATCGAGGAATCGCCGACAATCAATGTCTCCTGAGCGTGGCACTTTGTCTCCTTCAAAATATTGTGCACGCCCTGGGGATCAGGCTTTTTGGTGGGAAAGCTGTTACCGCCGTAGACCGCGGCAAAAAAATCGGCCAAGCCCAAGGCCTCGACAATTTGACGCGAAGGCACGACGGGCTTGTTCGAAAGCACAGCCATAGGCCTCTGCAGGCCGTTGGAACCTCTGGCCGCCGCCAGCATCTCTTTCACACCGGGATAGAGATGAGTATGGTCGAGCTTATGCGCGCGGTAGTAAGTAAGAAAATATTCCAGGGCCGATTTCACGACTTCTGGATCCTTGGGATCTCCTAAAGCCCGGCGGACGAGCATCGGTGCACCGTCTCCGACGTAGGAAGCAATCACATCGCCGGGCAGCTCCGCCCGATGGCAATGCCGGAGCATGGCGTTGACCGAATGGATTAGGTCGAGTCGTGAGTCAATCAGGGTCCCATCGAGGTCAAAGATCAGCAACTTGATGCTGCGGGGATCGAATTGGCGATGGAATTTGATCAATCTCCCTGGTTTCTTTGGTTGCCTGAATGTGCGGTAACCCCAGTATATTCGGAAGTTGTCCACTCCATTTACAATAGGATTTTGCACTTTGTGGAGTGAATAGAACGGATGGCGACCCGAACTGAAGCAAAACCCGCAAACCTCGACAAAAATAAATACCAAGGCCTGTCGCGCGAGCAACTGATCGAGGCTTACCGCCTCATGCACACCTCGCGGCGCATCGACGACCGCGAGATCCTGCTTAAGCGGCAACAGAAGATTTTCTTTCAGATTTCCGGCGCTGGCCATGAAGCCGTTGGCGTTGCCGCCGCATTTACTTTAAAGCCAGCTTACGACTGGTTCTATCCCTATTACCGCGACCGCGCTCTTTGCCTGGGGCTAGGCGCGACTCCCTACGAAATGTTCCTTGAGGGCGTGGGGGCTGCCGATGACCCAAATTCCGGCGGCCGCCAGATGCCGTCCCATTGGGGATTTCCCAAGCTCAACGTCGTGACGCAGTCTTCTCCCACTGGTTCGCAGGTTCTGCAGGCGGTGGGCTGCGCCGAAGCCGGCCGTTATTTCACTCAGCGTCCCGATGCCGCCAAGCGGGTCAACGGAGATTACCGCGAATTCAAGAATGTGCAGTTTCATTCCGACGAAGTCACTTACGTCTCGCTGGGTGATGGAACGACTAGCGAAGGCGAATTTTGGGAGGGCCTGAACACGGCCGCCAATCGGCGTCTGCCAGTGCTGTTCGTGATTCAGGACAATGAGTACGCGATCTCGGTTCCGGTTGAGGTCCAGACTGCCGGAGGAAATATTTCAAAGCTGGTCGCGGGCTTTCCTAATTTTCATTTTGAGGAAGTCGACGGCACCGATTTAATCGAGACATACGCGGCGTTCTCTCGCGCGGTCGCATATTGCCGCGCTGGAACTGGTCCGGCATTTGTTCACGCTCATGTGATTCGCCCATATTCGCATTCGCTGTCCGACGATGAACGCGCCTACCGTCCCGAAGCCGAGCGCGAACAGGAAGCCGCGCGTGATCCTCTACCTCGATTGCAAATGTTCCTTCTTCGTGAAGGAATCCTCGACGAAAAAGGAATCGACAAGCTGGAAAAAGAAGTTGAGGAGGGCATCCAGACTGCGGTCGATGAAGCACTGGAGGCGGCCCTTCCCACTCCCGACTCGATTACTCGCTTCGTTTATTCGCCTGACCTCGATCCGACGTCTTCCGCATTCGATACGCAACCCGCGACCGCAAGCGCACCGGACCCGAAAAAGGATGGGCCCAGGACCATGGCCGACCTCATCAATGCCACCTTGCGTGACGAGATGCGGCGCGATGATCGCATTGCGTTGTTCGGCGAAGACGTCGCCGACTGCAGCCGCGACCAATATCTGCAAGACAAATCGATTAAAGGCAAAGGCGGGGTCTTCAAGCTGACCGCGGGATTGCAGTCGGAATATGGCTCCGACCGTGTTTTCAACTCACCGCTCGCTGAAGCCAACATCGTGGGCCGCGCCGTCGGAATGGCGACGCGCGGGATGAAGCCGGTGGTCGAGATTCAATTTTTCGACTACATATGGCCGGCAATGATGCAGCTCCGTAACGAGCTGCCGCTGATCCGGTGGCGCTCGAACAACGGCTTTTCTAGTCCGGCTGTGGTTCGCGTGGCGATTGGTGGATATCTTACTGGCGGCGCGATCTACCACTCGCAATGCGGCGAAAGTATTTTCACGCACACGCCGGGAATGCGTGTTGTATTTCCGTCGAATGCGCTGGATGCAGCTGGCTTGCTGCGCACCGCGATCCGCTGCGACGATCCGGTAATGTTCCTCGAACATAAGCGCCTGTACCGCGAGCCATTCGGGCGGGCACCTTATCCTGGGCCGGATTACATGATTCCGTTCGGTAAAGCGAAGATTGTTAAGCCGGGAACGGACTTGACCGTGATCACCTACGGCGCGGTCGTGCCACGTGCGTTGCAAGCCGCCCAAAAACTCGAGCGAGAGCATGGCATCAATGTTGAGATCTTGGATTTGCGCTGTCTGAATCCGTTTGACTGGGGCGCCATCGCCGAATCTGTTGGCAAGACCAATCGCGCAATCGTTGCTTATGAAGATTCTCTCAGTTGGGGTTACGGGGCTGAGATCGCGGCGCGGATCGCAGAGAAACTGTTCGATGAGCTGGATGCGCCGGTTCGCCGCGTGGCTGCGACTGATACGTTTGTGGCTTATCAGCCGATTCTGGAAGACGCGATCCTGCCGCAAGCAGACGATTTGTTCCGGGCGATGAAAGAGCTGGCGGAGTATTAGATCATTTGCGGTTCTGGATTAATTCGAACTCGCCGGATCCTTGATGATCGAGGCCGCCGGTTCGGTTGGTCGTGGCGCGAAGAAGTCGTGCGTATACAGGTCGCGATACAGGATGCCAGCAAGCTCTGCCGCTTTGGGTCCGTAAGTGGGGCGGCCACCTTCGAGGAAGATCACCACCACGATGCGGCCCACATCGGTATTTGCGTAGGAGGCGAACCATCCGAAGCGCGTGCCTGCGTGAGAGCAGGTTCCGGTCTTGCCTAAGATCTCTTCTTCGCTGAAATTCACGCGCAGGCTTCGGGCGGTGCCGTATCGGACTGCGCCTTGCATCCCGTCCGAAATTTCAGGGATGAGCGGGGCGATGTCGAGGTGCCGCTTCACTCGCGGCTCAAAGTTGGCGACTTGCTCGGGCGTGGTGGGATGCTGCAAGTAATAAAGCGTGCCGCCATTGGCAATCGCGGTCACCAGGGCGCCCAGTTGCAACGGGGTCATGGAAACACCTTCGCCGAAAGAGCACATCTTCCCGACACCACCGAGTTTGGCCGAAATTTCTTCCTCGGGATAAGTCCCAAGCTGCTCCCCGTGAATGTTGTAGCCAGCAAGTTCCCCCAATCCGAACTCGTGCGCATACGAGGCAACCGTCTCGAAGCCCAGCTTGCGTCCCACTGCTTCGAAATATGCATTATTCGAATGAGCAAGAGCCTCAGTCAGGTTCATGCGGTAGCTTCCGCCGAGACGAACCATCGTCTCTTTGCTGATCACGCCTTCGCTCAACGCGGCTAAAGCGACCGAAAGCTTGATGGTTGAGCAGGGCTGAGCGCCGCTCGACAGCGCCAGCTTCTGATTCACCATGGCAAGCACGCGTCCGCTGGTCGGCTCAATCGCGACGACCGTACCATTCATATTGCCCAGGGCATCGATGGCGGCTTGGCGGACCACCGGGTCCTCGCCGGCGGTAATGTCACCCTTTGTCAGGTCTTCGGCAAACGAGCTGGTATAAAACCGCTCGCCGTAATAGCGGCGTCGCCGATGCACGGTGCCATGCGCGCTCGCCAGTTGATGCAAACGCCGAGTGGTGTGCCTGGTCTCGGTAATTTTTTGCGATTTCTTTCGCGTCGTTAACGAGCGGGTGTTAACGTTGGCAGCGGATACCGACAGACAAAATAGAGTTGTGTAAGCGAGAAAAACGATAAGAAGGAAACGCGAGAGACTTCTTCCCTTGATCACTGCGCCAACCATCCCCGGGGTTCGCCCAAAACGCGAAGTGCACAACCCGCCGACGATTTCGCCAGCGAGGTTCCTGCCACTTTTGATGTTATGAAAGTAATCTGGCCTTGGCAATGGAAAAGTTCGTCTCTGAAAAATGAGCTCTGTTTTCGCTAAATCGTTGCTGCAATGCGAGTTACCAAACATTTCTGGGCCGGACATGGTCCTTAGTAACCATTGTTTGGTTACTTAAACGGCACCTCAAACGCCCTTTCCAAGAAGTGATGCATGGCTGGACGGCGATGACACTACTTTCTGCGGGCTACGGTTCTTCACCGAGGAAATGTCTTCTGATCCGCGCGGAAAAACTACACCAACTCATGCCGGGGCGCTCGCTAACTGTTGCAAGTGCAAGAACGAAGTCGTGGCAATTCAGTTGCGGATTTATTCAGTATTGTGGAGCGGAGAAAACAGCTTTCGATCGTGCGGAGGAATCTCGCCGTTCTTGCTCTGCTCGCACTGACCACTAGTTGTTCCCACCAAGTCCCAGTGCTCTCGCCGACATCCGTCGCTGCGTCCAGCCAGCCCCCAAGCTTTAACCAAGACAACAGCGAGGGTAACGCTTCGCCGACGCATTCTCTCGTCAACACGGTACTCCCGCGGGGAACAGCGCTTGTGGTGCGGTTGCAATCTAGTTTGTCTAGCGCGGTCGCCCATCCGGGAGACCCTTTTACCGCAGTCCTGGATCAGCCCATTGCCTGGGGCGGCGAAACCCTCGCCCCGCGCGGTGCCCTTGTCAGCGGCCGTGTAGTGTTGGCCAACCGGACGGGAAATGCGTATCTGGAACTAACCCTTTCGTCGGTCGACATCGGCGGCAAGACCATCGTCGTACATACCTCCGCCGTGTTCGTTAAGAGCTCACCTCATCCAAGCGTACCCGTCGAAACCGCAGACCACAGAATTCAACGGCCTATTGAGGGTGTCAGCGAACCAGGCGCGCAACCCAATGAGAATGCCCAAGCTAAGTTTTCCACCGGGCGCCAACTGGTCTTTTGGCTTGTGCAATCGTTGCCGATCACGAGTTAGATCTCCCGAGTTGATACTTTCCCTTTAAGAAACATACCTTTGTGTCCTTTCGGGACTGCTTGTGACCCAGCTTCCCATTGTGGAAATGGTAGTTCGCCCGTCACCGCTAAGAAGTGACCGTAGTCCTAAGCGGTAGCCGTGTTGCGCTCTTAGACTTCCCAACAACAAAGGACCAGAGCTACGTTGAGGGTGGCTCTGCTGACGTAGGTTTCTGGCGGGAGTTGTTAAGGAATGACTGCTGTCGCACAACTTGAACAATCAACCAAAGCGATGGAGAAATCGCTCGACCGGCCTTCGCTCGAAGCCCAGGGTATGGAAACGATTGGCCGTCTGGTCAGTGGCGTTGCCCATGACTTCAACAATCTGTTGACGGGGATTGTGCTCTGCTCCGATCTGTTGCTGGCTGGTCTCGAAAAAGACAGCCGTTTGTGGCGCTATGCACAGGAAATCCGCTCCGCCAGTTCTCACGCCGCCGACATAGTGGGCCAATTGGCTGAGGTTGCGCGAACCGGGCCCAACGAAACTGTGTCGCTCTCCTTCAATGACGTGATCTGTGAGATTCGCAATCTCTTGGTTCGCTTAATTGGGGAGAACATTCAGTTGACCGTCGAGTTAGCCGAACACCTCGAAGCGGTCAAGATAAACCCCGCTCAGGCCCGGCAGATCATTCTCAATCTTGCCTTGAATGCGCGTGATGCCATGCCAGAAGGCGGTCAGCTGAGAATTATCACCCGCAATATCGATCACGATCGAGAAGAAAATCGGACCGACTGGGTCGAACTTGAAGTGCGCGACACAGGTATTGGGATGGACGCGCAGACCCGTTCCCGGATTTGTGAGCCATTTTTCACCACAAAGAGCAGTGGCAAGGGCACAGGTCTTGGGCTCGCTACCGTACTACGTATTGTCCGCCAACACCGCGGAACCATTGAAATCGCAAGCCAGCCTGGGAAAGGGACGCAGGTCGTAGTCCGTCTCCCCGGCGAAAAACGCAAACTCAAAGAAAAGGACTCGAAGTATGACAAGCGCTGCACTAGCCCCGATTAGCTCCGTCCATTATGAGACGGCGAATTTTCTGACCCTGATGATCGTTGATGAGGAGCGAGCCGTTCGAGAAGCCTGCCGCGAAGCCGCCCGCGCGCAAGGGTTCAATGTTCTGATCGCTGATTCTATCGAGCACGCTTGCCGACTTCTCGAGTCACAGTCGGTGGACACGGTGTTGCTGGACTTCAAATCGCCGGGAGCTGGAGGGTTGGAATCTCTGCAGCGAATTCGCCGGCTCCGGCCCGATGCCGAAGTCATCGTGATAACCGGATGTGCCACGGTTCAATCGGCGGTTCAGTCCATGAAGTTCGGCGCCTACGACTATGTAACCAAACCTTTCACCATGGATGAACTGCGCCTTCTGCTGGGGCGTGTCACCGCGCACCTGAAGTTGAAGAGTGAGAACCGGATCTTGCGGGAACGGACCAAGTGCCGTCAGGGATTTGCCGGGATCGTGGGCGCCGCGCCGGAGATGGAGAGACTTTACCGCATGATTGCGAAGGCCGCCCAGAGCAATCATCCCGTTCTTATTCTCGGCGAGAGTGGAACCGGGAAGGAGCTGGTGGCTCGTTCTATTCATTTTTCCGGGCCGTATCGTGACAAACCGTTTATCCCGGTGGACTGCGGCTCTCTGGTTCCAACGCTGATCGAGAGCGAACTGTTCGGGTACGTGAAAGGGGCGTTCACAGGTGCAGCGCAATCGAAGGATGGGTTGCTGACGATGGCCGACGGCGGTACAGTCTTGCTGGACGAAATTGGAGAGTTGCCGGTCGACCTGCAAGCGAAACTGCTGCGGGCGATCCAAGAACGCGAGATCCGTCCGGTGGGCAGTACCAAACGAATTCCCATCAATGTGCGCGTACTTGCGGCAACCAACCGCGAACTCGAGCAGGCAGTGCAGCAAGGCACTTTCCGCCGCGACCTTTATTTCCGCTTAAATGTTCTGAACCTGCGCATTCCGCCGTTGCGCGAACGGCGCCAGGACATTCCGCTGTTGATTGGACATTTTCTGGAGAAACTCGCGCAGGATTCCGGTCTGCGCAGGAGCATGACGCCTGAAGCGATGAAAATGATGCTGGCGTACGACTGGCCGGGGAACGTTCGCGAATTGGAAAATTGCCTGGAGCGTGCCTGCGCGCTCAACAGTGGACCCGAGATTCACCTGACTGACCTGCCCAGCGGAGTCTCCGGCAACGGCCATGCGATCGTGCCAACCAATGGTTCGGCCAAAATCATTCCCATCTGCGAACTGGAAAAACGTACCATCCTCGAGACCATTACCCAACTCAATGGTGACAAGCTGCTGGCAGCCCGTCTGCTCGGCATCGGGAAAACAACGCTCTATCGAAAGCTGAAAGAATACGGCCATGAGTGAGAAAGATGCATTTGGGACTTGATTTCCCGGATTGGAAGCGAGAGCGTTGAAGATGTGTTCGCAAGTCGCTTGTTTTCAGTGGAACTTGCTTGGCCATATACATGCAATTGCGAATGCATGATCTTGCTAATTTCATCTCTAACCAAAGTTCACAACTGTGTCCCCGCCCTGCAAGAGGCGACGAAAGAAGTGGTGAAGGTTTGCTCATCTTCAACCGAAGCCGTCGCCGAACTGCAGGGCCAGGAATTCTCGGCGGTAATCTTCGATCAACAATTGCTTGACTCCGACCCGGATGAGGGTCACGGGGTGCTAAAGCACCTTGGGACTGCTACACCGGTATATGTCAACTTCGCCATTAGCGCGACGGGGCGGGTCATCCGCGAATTGCGCTCGGCTTTGCATCGGCGCAAGTGGGAACTTGCCGCCGCGAATCAAGAAGCTCGACAATCCTTGCGGAACGAACTCAACAATACTATGACCGCTCTGCTTCTTTCCTGCGAAACCGTATTGCAGGTTCCCGAGTTGCCGGCTTTGGCCGAAACCAGAATGCATGAGGTTGAAACTTTAGCAAGGGAGATGAGTAGCAGATTGGAAGCAATCGGTTGACGTAAAGCAAAGACTACTCAGAAAGCCGCCGCCTTGCTGGCTTCGGGCTGGAGAACTTCTTGCGAGTTCTCCTCCAGCATGAAGGCCAATGTTTCTTGAGGCACAGGATTCATCCACACGGGCGCAAAGGAGAGCCGATGCAGCGGGCATGGGCCGTTCTTGCGAAGAGCCGCGATGTGATGCGGCGTACTGTAACCTTTATTGGAGGCCAAGCCATAGGCAGGAAAGACCGCATCCCACTCGCTGACCCAGCGATCCCGTTCAACTTTCGCAAGGATTGACGCGGCCGCGATGGAAGCGGAAAGCGCATCTCCGTGAATAATGGAATGCTGCGGAAGATCGCAATCTAACCGCAGGGCATCGATCAGCAGATGATCCGCGGGAGGCTGTAACTGCACCACGGCGTCTCGCATGGCAAGGCGTGAAGCCTGATAAATGTTGATCTGATCGATGCGCGCCGCGTCCACCGCCGCAATCGCCCACCCTAGCGAATGCTCGCGAATGCGAACCGCCAAAATCTCCCGCCGTTCCGCCGGCAACAACTTCGAGTCTCGTAAACCGCGAATGCGATATGTCGGATCGAGGATGACCGCGGCGGCGACCACAGGACCGAACAGAGATCCTCGGCCAACCTCGTCAACACCCGCCACCAAACGCGCCCCAGCTACCCGAGCTTGCTTCTCAAATTTGAGGGTGCAATGCAGGCGCTTCAGGAGGCGCAATTTGGCAGCGGACGCAGAAAGTTTTCCGGAAACGGATTTGGATTTCGCAGGCACGAATCAGATGAAATCTCTTGCTTCTTGAATCTTCGCCGAGCATCGGCCTGTGGAGCAAGTTGAAAACGTGTCAGATATTGCAAGCGAGGATCAGACAACCCGCTTATGCTAAGCTACCACTAGCAAACCTGTCTCCGGAGAGGTGGCAGAGTGGCCGAATGCGGCGGTTTGCTAAACCGTTGTACGGGCTAACACCTGTACCGAGGGTTCGAATCCCTCCCTCTCCGCCAGAATTTCAATCGGTTACAAGCCCAGCAATCCGCTTCGCAATCCGTTTACACTTGCGGCAGTGCCAGTCGGACGACTTTCTCCTGTGCATGCCGCGTGTCCGCATCGCCGTAGACGTTCATCGTGGTGCAAATTGCAATGATTGCCGGGCTGCCCTACACAGCGCTGCGTGACGCGGTAATTTCGCATCCGACCCTGGTGGAGGGGCTGATTCCGCTCTTTTCGTCGAAACCTTCAGCGACAGAATCTGTCGAGGCGAACGCCGCATAAGCTCACGCTGGGGGCAACGTCCGGGCACCTACTTCAGGGCTGTGACACTCGACTGGACAACTCTAACGCTTCCCGCAGCAGCGGATCCGGATTTCGCCTGATCGTGACGGACTTCGAGCCGAGTTCTTTTTCCAGTTCTTTTGCGGTCTGGCTCGCCGCTGAGCGCCCACTCGCATCGGCAGGCAACAATGATTGCGATTTGATCAAACTGGCGTAGACCAAGCCGGATGGGAATCGTGCCTTGCGGAGGAACAGCGCAAACATGTACCAATCCGTTGCCGCGATGTTCGAGTCGTTCAGCTTGTCATCGAGTTGAATCGCTTCTTGATAATGATGGAGAGAGTGGTCGGTCTGTCCGAGGGCAGCCTCGAGCGACGCCTGGCCGACGAGCGAAAAGCTCTCGAGTTTGGCTTCGTGCGTCTGCGCAGCCAATGTCTGAGCCATTCCATAAAACTGCAATGCTTGATCGGGATGACTGGTCCGCTTCTCGCAATCGGCGAGTTTCAGGATAATGCTAATGAGGCTGGCCGAGGGCGGGCGGTCAGAGACCGGCTGATGCGCAATTTTCACGAGGAAAGATTCGTAATGCTGAATGGCGCCATCGAAATTCCCCTGACGATCCAGGGCCGCAGCTAGGTAAAGATCAACGACGGTTTGCGAAGGATCGACGACAAGAGCTTTCTGCCAGTTTCGCTCCGCTTCGTCTATATGGCCGAATTGCTGGGCCAGGATGCCGTGATTTATCAGAAGTGCAGTATCACGCGGAGCCAGTTTCAGCCAATTGCCGCTAAGCAGGTATGCCTGCTCGAACTGCCGCTGGTGCGTGAGATATTGCAGGAAAGCCTCGCGTGGAGCCGGGTCCGCGGGGTTCGCTGCGATTGCATATTCCCAAGCCGTAACTGATTCTTCCGGTTTCCCATCTTCCAGCGCTGCGTGTGCAAGCCGTGTTTCAACCGGTGTGTCGTAGGGAGTGAGTAACGCGGCACGCTTCAGGGCGACAAGATTGCCATCTTGCAGCGCAAAGTAATAATGCAGTTGGTCCAGACCGCCCCAAGCGAGCAAGGCCAGCGCAGCGGCTGTACGCACTTTCCGGGCAATGGAATCCGAACCGGCCAACCAACGTAGAGCACTGGTAGTCCGGGTCATGGACTCTGTTGCTGCACGGGCAATTTGTGCTCGCGAACTCACCAACAAGGCGGCAATCCGCCCATCGCGCAGCTTCCAAATCGCTCCATCGAGAATGAAGTGATGAATGTTCACAAGCGCCGTAAAAATCAGGAAGCTTCTCGTAAAATCAAAATGGAAAATCAGACTGGAAATCCACGGGCCGGGGATGAAAAGCGCGATCCCTCCTGTGATCAGAAGTGAAAAATACGCCAGGGGCCGCCAAGTCCGGCCTCCCGTGCTCGTAGCTTCGCGTTTAGCGTAGTAACTCGTGATCCACAAGTATTGTGCGGAATGCATCAGCGCGAGGACGCCGGTGCTGTAACGGCTTTGCGGTACCCGGTATCGCTCGATCAAAGAAAGCAACGTCGGCAGCAAAAACCATACGCACTGAGTTGAGAACAGAGTCAGCGAAGGGATCAGCTTGCGCACGGTGCCCTGATAAACCAAGCGAACGAGACCGAAGCTGGAGCACCCAACGAATGCGATCGCCAGAACGGCTTGCGCCCATGCGCTGATCCTCGAAGGAATATTCAGCGACACAAATAAAGGATCAGCGGAGGGTCCAGTATGGAAATTCAAGAACAAGATCGCATACGAGATCAGAAAAGCCGCGTATATGCAGCGACGCTGGGAGAGGCTAGGCTGAGTGCCGGCGCGACGCGCAAACATTATGAAGAGGCCATAATTTTGTCCGCTATAGTGCCAGGGGCTCGCGGTGAGATAGAGCGTGAATATCCACGGCAAGACGCCAACCCAGAAGTGAGTAAAGATCGCGGTCAGCACGACCAGGAGCGTGATGTGAACTGTAAAGATTCGATACTTTCGGAAGTCTTCTTCGGTGTGGTAGGCGCGGTAAATCGTCGCCATGTAATGCGGATAATTCAAGAACAAGGCCAGGAAATAGAACAAAACAGACCATGTAAGAGTGCTGGCTGCCGAGGAGAAGTAGGCCAATCCCATCAGTGGTAACGACCACGCTCCGCATCCGACAATCAAGTCCAGCCACGGTCGATAGACCCAGACTGCGGGCTCACTGACAGTCGCATTGTGTTTTGTTGAAGGCATGATGGGCGCCTTCGCAAAATTGTAGGTGGATACAAGGCGGCCATCGATATGCCGGAAGTAACCAGCTTTACGGGGCCGGGGAAATCCAGAAACCCGCCGTCGTTCTTCGCGCACCTGCTAGAATTGAACGTTTGTCATAGCGTGATTATTGGAACCCGTTATCGCCGGCACTCTTAAAACGGAAAATCGTTCCGCTGAGCTTCACGCGTCCCGAAGCTCATCATTGGCAGATCATCTGTTCTCAAGGAGAACTTAATGGCACACTTGCGCTCTTTTGTCCTATGCTTCATTCTGTCCTGCGTCCCCATCGCCTTCTCGCAGCAACTTCCAGAAGGCCGTTTGCTGCGCTTCCCCGACATCCACGGCGATCAAATCACATTTGTCTACGGCGGCGATATCTGGTTAGCATCCGCCCAGGGTGGCGCGGCACGTCGGATTACGACTGCGCCAGGGCGCGAACTTTTCCCCAAGTTCTCGCCGGACGGGAAATGGATCGCGTTCACGGGTCAGTACGATGGAAACTTTAACGTGTACGTAATGAGCTCGGATGGCGGCCAACCCCGCCAACTCACGTTCTATCAAGGGGCAGCCGGTCAACTTAACGATCGTATGGGCATCCACAACGAAGTCATTACCTGGACCCCTGACAGCAAGCGGATCCTCTTTATATCCCGGCGCGACGCCTCGAACGGCTGGACCAAACGACCGTTTCTCATTTCGATCGATGGCGGCCTGCCCGAGCCTCTGCCCATTGATCAAGGCGGACTGACTTCTTTCAACGCCGACGGGACGAAAATTGCTTACAACCGTATCTTCCGCAATTTCCGCACTTGGAAACGCTACACGGGCGGACTAGCGCAAGACATTTACATCTACGACGTGAAGAACAATGTTTTCGAGCAGCAGATCCCGCATACCGAATACACCGACACCTTTCCGATGTGGCATGGCAACACGATCTACTTCACATCGGACCGTGGCGCCGAGCATCGCTTGAACATTTACTCCTACGATCTCGGCTCGAAGCAGATCGAGCAGATTACGCACTTCAGCGACTTTGACGTGATGTGGCCAAGCCTGGGCGGCGACAACATCATCTTTGAAAATGGCGGCTATCTTTACATTCTCGACCTCAGCAGTGGCCAATCCAGGAAACTTGCGGTTACTCTTCCCGGTGAGCGAGATCTGGCGATGAAGCATTGGGAGAACGTGAGCAAGCTAGTCACTGATTTTGACATTTCTCCAGACGGCAAGCGTGCGGTGATTGCGGCTCGTGGCGATGTTTACACGGTACCGGCCAAAGAAGGCTCGATTCGGAACCTTACGCAATCGCCCGGCATTCGCGATCAGAAAGTGGCCTGGTCGCCGGATGGCCGATGGATCGCATACGTTTCCGACCGCACCGGCGAAGACGAACTCTACATCACGCCGCAAGATGGCATGGGCAACATCGATTTAGGGAAAGAACCGGAAACGGCGAGTAAAGATAAGGATGCGGCCGCCAAGGAAGCCGCCGCGTCTAAACAGCGCGGAAAAGACAAAGAGCAGCAGATCACTAGCGGCCACAAGGGTTTCATGTTCGCCCCTCAGTGGTCAGCGGACAGTAAGAAACTGGCTTGGGCCGATCAGAAACTCAAGCTCTGGTATGTCGACATTAATGACAAAAAGCCGGTCGAAGTCGATCACGGTCAGTATGCGGAGATCACCAATTACTCCTGGTCGCCCGACAGCAAGTGGCTGGTCTACGACAAGCAACAGCAGAGCACGATCAGCGTGGTTTATCTGTATTCACTAGCTGACAAAAAGATCACGGCCATTACCAGCGATTTGGCGAACAGCTATGGTTCGACTTTCGATCCCGATGGAAACTATCTCTATTTTCTCTCCGACCGCGATTTCAACGAGGTTTTGGGCAACATCGACTTTGAATTTGCCAATCCGAAGACCACGCGGCCTTACTTGCTCACGCTAAAGGCAGATGCGCCGTCGCCGTTCCCCGCGTTGAGCGACGAGACTGCGATCAAGCGCGAAGAACCTGCACCGGAAGCGGCCGCCATCCAGAGCGACAAGGACAAAGACAAGAAGAAACCGGGCGAGAAGAAAGAAGAGGCAAAGCCAGCTGAGAAGGAATCGGCCGATGCCGCCAAGAACTTTCGCATCGACCTGGATGGCTTACAGAACCGAATCGTCGCCCTTCCGGTTCCTCCCGCGAACATCATCAGTGTGCTGCCGGCAAAGGGCTATCTTTATTATTTAACTCAGCCGATCCAAGGCTTGTCCGGGCCGATCCCTGGCGAAGAAAATATGCTTCACGCTTTCGATATGAAAGAGCGGAAGGACAAACCACTCATCGAGGGCATCGATCACTTCGCTATGTCGTTCGACGGCACGAAGATTCTCTATCAGGCGAAGGGCTCCTTTGGGATCATCGACGCCAAGCCCGACGGACCAAAGAAAGTCGGCGACGGAACGCTAAATCTCAGCGGTCTGAAGGCCGAAGTCGATCCGCCGGCAGAGTGGAAGCAGATTTTCAACGAGGTTTACCGCCAAGAGCGCGACTACTTCTTTGAAGCCGCCATGAATGGCGTCAATTGGGATGCGGTTCGTGACAAGTACGCAGCGCTCGTTCCCTACGTCGCGAATCGCTACGACCTGACCTACATTTTGGGAGAGATGATCGGCGAACTTTCCAACTCGCACACCTATGTCGGGGGCGGCGACCAGCCCGATCTTCATCCCGTGAATGTGGGTTTGTTGGGAGTGGATTTTGAGCTGGATGCCGCCAGCGGTCTTTATCGCATCAAGAAGATTTATCCCGGCCAGAACTGGGATCCATCTCTGCGCTCGCCACTCACCGAACCGGGCATTGCTGTAAAGGAAGGTGACTACCTGCTGGCAGTGAACGGCCGCAAGCTGCATGCCCCGCAGGATCCTTACGAATTGTTCGTGAACACGGCCAACGAAACGACCGCCATTACAGTGAACTGGAAGCCCAGTGAGGACGGCGCGCGCACCGTGGCCGTCAAACCGATTTCCGACGAAGGCGCGCTGCGGGAATACAACATGGTAGAGACCAACCGAAAGAAGGTCGACGCCGCGACGCAAGGCAAGGTGGGTTATATCTACATTCCAGACATGGGCGATGCCGGACTGAATGCCTTCGTCAAGCAATTCTTCCCGCAGATTCGCAAAGAGGGACTCATCATCGACGTTCGCTACAACGGGGGCGGTTTCGTCGATCAACTTATCTTCGAGAGACTACGACGCATTCTTGTAGGCATGAGTTCGGCTCGCAACTGGGAGAGCAGCACGATTCCGCAGACCGTCTTCCATGGCTACATGGCGTGCATTACCAACCAGTACGCGGCATCGGATGGCGACATCTTCAGCGAGTACTTTAAGGTGTACAAGCTCGGTCCACTCATCGGGGAACGCACTTGGGGCGGGGTTCGCGGCATTCGCGGCGATATGCCGCTCATTGATGGCGGTTACATCACCCGGCCGGAATTTGCCGATTACGACCTCAACAGCCAATGGGTGGTTGAGAATCACGGCGTCGCGCCCGACATCGAGGTGGACAATCGTCCCGACGAAGTGGTGCGCGGCAAAGATGCGCAACTCGATCGCGCGATTCAGGAAGTCATGAAGCAGATCGAGGCGAATCCGAAGAAGCTGGCACCTCGGCCTCCGGATCTGCCGGCGTATCCACCGGGTCCGGCAATGTAGAATGCTTGCCTCAGGGCGGACATCTCGTCCGCCCCGATTTGACGTAGGCGCGAGCGTCGCGCTCGTGCGCGGAAAGGAATCTCGCATGGGGATGACTCAAGCTTCGCCTGGTCGCATGGTCGCTCACCACATGGTGACGACGCAATTTGAACTGGATGGATTTCGCGTGGTGCGAACGCTCGGCGTAGTGCGCGGAATTGTGGTGCGCTCGCGCTCAATTTTCGGCACGATCGGCGCGGGCTTACAGACGCTGCTCGGCGGCAATATCACGCTGCTCACCAATCTGTGCGAGAAGACCCGTTCGGAAGCTTTCGATCTCATGCTGCAACACGCCGCCGAACTCGGCGCCAATGCCGTGGTCGGCGCTCGTTATGACGCAACCGAAGTGATGCAAAGCGTCACCGAGGTGTTGGCGTACGGAACTGCCGTGGTGGTCGAACCGATCCGATAGCGACTTGTGTAGCGACATGCCTTAACTGTCCCTGCAACCGGCCGTGGAAGCCTTGTCCCGTGCGGCGAAGGCTTGACTTATGGGATAGAATGCTTGCCCCAGGAGGCTGGTCATGATCAAGCTTGGCTGCAGCAAGGTTAAACTGGCAGTTTTCATCCTCTGTACTGCAATGTCGGTCCCAGCACAAACTTTCACCAAGATGCAAATTTTCAATGGTGCGGACGGCGCCAATCCCTACGTCGGCCTGACCCAGGGGCCGGACGGAAATCTGTACGGAACTACGATCGATGGCGGCGACTATGGTTCTGGCAACGTTTTCAGAATAAAGCCAGGTGGGGGCCTCACCTCCATTTACAGCTTTTGCGTGCAGAGCAACTGTCCCGACGGACAATACCCCGACACGGTGCTCGCGCTGGGCACCGATGGCAACTTATATGGAACAACGCAAAACGGAGGCACCAACGGCGGATATGGCACCGTCTTCAAGATCACGCCCAGCGGCCAACTGACCACGCTACACAGTTTCGATGCGGCCGATGGGGCCGCGCCCTACGGTTCTCTCGTACTGGCAGCCGACGGAAATTTTTATGGCACGGCCAACGTCGGCGGCGATTACGGCAGCGGCAATATCTTCAAAATTACGCCTGGCGCTCAGCTGACCGTTTTATACAGCTTCTGTTCGCAAACCAATTGCCCGGACGGCCAATATCCCGTCGGACCGCTTATTCAAGCCAGTGACGGCAACATTTACGGAACGACCCACGCCGGCGGCAATCCGAGTTGCACGGACGGCTGCGGTACGATTTTCAAAATCACTCCCGAAGGACATTTCACCAGCCTCCACAGTTTTGATGCCAGCGATGGCGACTATCCGTATGGCGGCGTGATCGAGACTCTCGACGGCACCTTCTATGGGACGACGGGCGGCGGCGGAGCCAATGACGCAGGCACTGTCTTTGGGATGAACGCGAGCGGCCGACTGCGGACGCTGCACAGCTTTGATGTCACTGACGGCGCCACTCCGTATGCATTGATGCTGGGTAGCGATGGCAATCTCTATGGCACAACCTCGGCCGGCGGCAACAATCCGAACGGCCAAAACCATGGCACGATATTCGAAATGACTCCAACGGGCTCGTTCACGACGCTGCACAGTTTCGCCGGGGGCGATGGCGCGCTGGAGTATAGCGGCTTGGCGCAGGGCACGAATGGATTGTTCTACGGCAACACATACTTCGGTGGCCGGGACAACGATGGGGTCGTCTTCAGCCTGGACAATGGGCTGTCACCTTTCGTGACCTTCGTGCAAATGGCCGGCAAGGTTGGGCAGACGGTGCCGATCCTCGGTCAAGGATTCGCTGGAACCGCCGGCGTTTCTTTCAATGGAGTTCCGGCGAGCTTTACAGTTGTGTCTGGCACGGCCATCAAAACCACGGTTCCGGAAGGCGCTACGACGGGCTACGTTAGGGTCACGACTTCGACAGGAGTCCTGACCAGCAATGTGCCGTTTCACGTAATTCCCTGAGCTACAAGAGTTGGTTATCACGTGGGGCGGGCGCAGCAGTCAGCGACCGGGCAACGGCATTCTGTCGGTAAGCGAAAGTGCGCCGCAAGCGCGGTTCGATGTATAGCCCGCCCGCCAGCCTTCCAAAGGGCCCGAAGCCGGCGTCATAGTCGATCACATCTTTTGTTAATGTGCCCGGCGCGCCATTGCGAGTGTCGGCGGCGAATTCGTGGCGATGATGAAAGTGCTTGAACGGTCCTTTTATCTGCTTGTCGGCGAAGTGATGGTTCCATTCGAATTCCGTGATCAATGCGATCCATTTGGCTCGCAGCGGTAGAAACGGAAACATGCGAAACGAAGTGACGATCTCAGATCCTTCGCCCGCAAGCGTGTGGCGAGTACTGTCGGCGACCTCACCGCCTGTGGGCGGTACAAGTTTAAGTTCGCTAATTTCGGTGCCGGCGTTCGGAGGCATGATTCGAGGAAGATTCCGCGGATCGGCGAAAAACAGAAAGGTGGTTTCGAGTCCTGCTGGAACCCACTGCTCGAATTGAATTCTGTGAATCATCAGCGCGCGGCGCTTCCCCGGGGAATCATCTGCCTATATTAAATTCAGGCGACGCAGGTTGCCTTGCTTGGTGACCTGCTTTTCTCGAGTTTCTCCGTCCTGCTATCCTGAGCTTTATCTATGAAGGTGATTTACCAGGACCCTGCTCCGGTGGAGATAACCGGAAGCAAAGTAGTCGGGAGGGTTCTGTTTGGATTGCTGGTTTTGTTCTCGGCACTGGTCGGCGCGGGCGCGGGGCTTCTGCTGGTTTACTCAACCGACCTACCGCAGGTAGAACAACTGGAGCATTATCGTCCCAGTACCATCACCGAACTTTACGATGACCAAGGCCGGACGATTGGTTCATTTGCGTTGCAGCGGCGTGTGGTCGCGAGCTACAGCGATTACCCTCCTGTGCTGCGCGACGCGTTAATCTCGATCGAAGACAAAGATTTTTACCGGCACTGGGGCATCAATGTATGGCGCATAGCCGGCGCGGCTTATCGCGATATCGTTTCGGGTGGGCGAGTTCAGGGGGCGTCCACGCTGACCATGCAACTCGCGCGCAATTTATTCCTTTCTCCTGACCGATCGTTTCATCGCAAGATTGAAGAGGCGATACTGGCGATCCAAATCGAACGTCATTTCACAAAAGAACAAATCTTCACGTTGTATGCGAATCAGATTTTTCTGGGGCATGGAGTTTATGGTTTCGAGGCAGCCTCGGAATATTACTTCAGCAAGCCAGCGAAGCAACTCAGTCTGGACGAAGCTGCTCTGCTGGCAGGCCTGCCAAAAGCACCGGCGCAGTATTCTCCGATCAATCATCCGGAACGTGCCATCAAGCGCCGGAATCTGGTGATCAACGCGATGTTAGAGGATGGAAAGATCACGGCAAAACAGGCCGATGAAGCGCGGAATGAGCCGATCCAGTTGAAACTCGAGCATGATCTCAACTCATTGGCGCCGTATTTTGTCGAAGAAATTCGCCGTTATTTGGAGAACAGGTACGGCGCAGATCAGGTACATGAGGGGGGGTTGCGTGTTTATACCACGCTCGACATGGACCTCCAGCGAGTGGCGAATCACGCAGTGCTGGACGGTGTCGCCGCCTACGAGCGTCGTCACGGATGGAAGGGACACTTGGATAATGTGCTGCACGATGGTGCTTCCCTTAGCGAATATCAGCATCCCGATTGGCAAGACGAACCCGAGGTCAATGGATACATTCACGCATTGGTGACGTCGGTTCTCCCAGGAGCAGCCACCGTGAAATTCGGGCGCTACGGGGCGACCATTGCCCAAAGCGATGCCGCCTGGACGCAGCACAAACTTCAAGACATTCTGAAACCAGGTGACGTCGTTTACGTGAAAATTTTGTCGCTCTCGCCCGACGGCAAGGCTCGAGCCGATCTCGAGCAGGATTCGGGAACACAAGGCGCGTTGCTGGCGATCGATAACGCAACCGGTGGAATCAAGGCCATGGTTGGCGGACGCGATTTTGAGGAATCCAAGTTCGATAGGGTGACCCAAGCGCTGCGGCAAGTCGGGTCGTCATTTAAGCCATACGTGTACACCGCCGCGATCGACCAAGGAGCGACTCCGGATGACACCGTGGTGGACGCACCTGTAACCTTTGAGACCGCCTCCGGCCCGTATACTCCTCATAACTATGATGAGAAATTTGAGGGCACCATCACCTACCGGCGCGCGCTGGCTCAGTCGCGCAATATTCCAGCCTTAAAAGTCGCCGACAAAGTCGGAATCAGAACTGTCATCGATTATGCCCATCGCTTTGGCGTCACCTCGAACATTCCACCGTATCTGCCAATCGCGCTGGGTGCGGCGGAAGTTACCCTGTTCGAGCAGACGTCGGCTTTCAGCGTGTTTCCCAATGATGGTGTGCGTGTCACGCCCCGCTACATCACGAAAGTGACCGACTACGAGGGGCGATCGATGGAAGAAGATTTTCCAGAAGTCAAAGATGTAATCAGCGCTCGCACGGCACGCATCATGACCTCGATGCTGAGAGAGGTCGTTTTGCATGGTACCGGTATTGCGGCCGCCAGCATGAAGTATCCGTTGGGCGGAAAAACCGGAACCACCAATGACTTTACTGACGCGTGGTTCATCGGATTTTCGCCATCGATGACGACCGGTGTCTGGATCGGGTACGACGAGAAAAAATCTCTAGGCTCCAAGGAAACTGGAGCGCGGGCTGCATTGCCGATCTGGATGGATTTCATGAAAGCCGCTCTCGCCGGGAAAGATCCGGGAGATTTTCAACCGCCGCCAGAAATGCCGCCGAGCCCAGTGGCGCATAAGTTGGATACAGTTGATACAGCTCCGGCGGCTGAGGAGAGCCACTGATGGAACGTCCGCAATGAAGACTTTCTTCCGTTTGGCTTTGCAAGCCCTGATCTTATTGGTCGTCGCACTCCTCTCTGCCGTGACGGCGATGCGATTTGCCATTCATGGCCGAGAGGTTGCGGTACCGGATCTGGTGGGAAAAACGCCGCCGGAAGCCCGCAGAATTGCTGAACTCAACGGATTTCAGTTCGAAGTCGAACGACAGTATTACAGCCTGAAAGTGCCGGAGGGTAGAATACTTTCCCAGCTTCCCCTGCCCAGCGCGCGGGTGCGCCGTGGCTGGCAAATCCGAGTGGCCGAGAGCCTCGGCCCGCAGCGAGTGGTCATTCCCGATGTAGTCGGGGAAAGCGAACGCGCTGCAGAGATCAACATTCTTCGCCGCGGGCTGAACCTGGGGTCAGTCGCAAATGTCGAACTGCCGGACGTGCCGGCTAATCAGGTGATCGCGCAAAGTCCATCGGCCAGCGCGAGTAGCATCTCTGCGCCCAAAATCAGTCTGCTCGCGGCCCAGGCTGAATCGCCGCAGGCATTCCTCATGCCGAGTTTCGTGGGTCGAACCGTGAAGGACGCAACCGCTGCGCTGAAAAACGCCGGAATTCAGCCGGGAAACATTACACCAGTACCTTCCCAGAGTGAACCGCCGGAATCCGCTCTACTTGTTGCGCCTCCAGCACCGCCATCGCCTGCGAGCGTAATCGTCTCGCAGAATCCCGCGGCCGGAGCCAAGGTCCTTTCCGGATCGAGCGTGAGTTTCGAAGTGCGGTGAGTGCACGGTACGAATTTCCCTCGTCACTTTTCTCCGATCCGATAAACAATACCCAACGAAACCCGGACCGTGCCCGTGGCGCCGCCAAAACCAAAATCGGATGGCGTACCAAAGCCGAAGTATTCCACTTGCGGTCGTATCGCCCAGCGACCACTGCTTCCGATTCCAAAATCCGCGCCGCCACCAATGCCGAGCGCGAGTGCATCAGTCGGACCATTGTAGTTTGCTTGTGACGTCGACACCACGTGCGCTCCTCCAATGAGAATCTGCCCGAACGGCGTAAAGCGGTTCCAGTGGCGATAGGAAAATCGCGGGCCTGCCGTGTAGGTCACGGCGGTCAAGCCCGCTCCAGGAGTTGCGTGATAGATCCCCAAGTCGCCTGCAATGCCAAACCACCGCGCGATATTCAACGCGGCCGAACCGCTGCCGCCGTTGGCTGTTAGGCTAAAACCCCGAACCACGTGGATGACTGAATAGCCTGCGGCGAGATCGACTGCGGCTGTGTCCTGCGCCCACAAAGCTGGCGTGAAGACTGCCAGGATCGCTGCCGCCAACGGAAGGTTCTTCATGTGTCTATCCTCATATGCTTCTCGGACTTCATCGGGAGGTTCGGGGGGGAGGATTGTAACGGCAGGTCAGGCTAACATAAGGTGCAAACCTGTTTGTCATGAGTTTGTGAGAACACGGCCCGATGCCCGCAATGATTTAGCAAGAAGACTTCTACAGCAGCATTCCCGCAATCGACGCCGAGATGAGATTTGCCATGGTTCCCGCAAGCATGGCACGAATACCAAGCTTGGCTAGTTCACCTCGTTTGTTTGGCGCGAGAGCGCCGATCCCGCCGATCTGGATACCGATAGAACTGAGATTGGCAAAACCGCACAACGCAAAGGTAGCAATGGTGAAAGAGCGAGGATCAAGGACGGCTCGCTGCGGGCCGAGCATGGAGAATGCAACCAATTCGTTGAGTGCCATGCGCGTCCCAAGAAGATTACCTATAGCGGCGCAGTCGTGCCAAGGGATTCCGATAATCCACGCCACCGGAGCAAAGATCGCACCGAAGATTGCTTCCAGATTTGCGGGGAACCAGGCAATTCCAATATGCGCCAATTCGTTATGGGTCCAACCGAGGATTCCATCCGTCAAGGCAATGAGGGCAATGAATGAGATCAGCATGGCGCCGACGTTAAGTGCCAAGTAAAGACCATCGGTCGTGCCACGGGCGATCGCGCCGAGGACGTTTTCCTCTTTCTCGGCTTCAACTTCCTCTTCGCTCATGACAACGCGACCGGCGGTTTTGGGCTGTTCCGTCTCCGGTACCAACATCTTGGAAATCAAAATCGTTCCTGGCGCAGTCATGATCACGGCGCTCAGCAGGTGCTTCGGCTCGATCCCAAAGGCGATGTAAGCGGCCATGATTCCGCCGGAGACATGCGCCATCCCGCTCGTCATGACTGTCATCAGTTCGGAATGCGTGAGGTCTCGAAGAAACGGACGGATGGTCAGCGGCGCTTCGGTTTGCCCCATGAAAATACTGGCGGCAACATCTAGTGACTCGGCTCCACTGGCGCCCATAAAACGGGTCATCACCCGGGCTGCTTGCCGGATGATGAGCTGCATTATGCCGTAGTGATAGAGAACCGCGAAGAATGCGGCAATAAAGATGATGGTGGGAAGTACCTGAAAGGCCAGATAGAAACCGAAGGATGAGTGCTGCTTTCCCAAATCTCCAAAAACAAATTGCGAGCCGAAATAGGAGTAGTTGAGCAGCCGCGTGACCGCGTCACCGGCATATTGAAACATGGCACGACCAGCTTGCAGTTTTAGAACGAAAACAGCAAAGGTAAACTGCAAACCTAAGCCCCAGGCGACAGTCTTAATTCGGATGGCTCGGCGATTGGTGGAAAAGACAAAGGCCAAACCGAGCATGACGACAATTCCGAGAACGCCGGTCAGGCGGCCCATTCAGCTTGTCTTCTCCAAAAAAATGGTGACTCGACTACTCTAATGAGCGTTTCCTGAAAGCTCATGAACAATGCTATTCACAAACGATTTCGCATCTCCGAACAGCATTAAAGTCCTGTCGAGATAATAGAGCGGATTATCAATGCCGGCGAAGCCCGGATTCATGCTGCGCTTGATGACCATAACTGTATGGGCCTTATCTACGTCGAGGATCGGCATGCCGAAAATTGGGCTGGATTGATCGGTGCGCGCGGCGGGATTGGTCACGTCGTTGGCGCCGATGACCAACGCAACATCCGTTTGTGGGAAATCGCCGTTGATCTCATCCATTTCGATTAGACGGTCATAAGGAATGTCGGCTTCGGCAAGCAGCACGTTCATATGGCCGGGCATACGGCCTGCCACTGGGTGAATGGCGAAGCGAACGTCAATGCCTTTCTTGGTCAGAACGTCATAAAGCTCGCGAACTTTATGTTGGGCCTGAGCCACTGCCATGCCATAACCTGGAACGATGACGACTCGGGTTGCGGCCGCAAGAATGCCGGCGGCATCTTCCGGGCTCGCACTGCGGACGGTTCTTTGTTCCTGCACCCCGCCAGTCGACGCCTGCACTTGGCCGAAGGCTCCAAACATCACGTTGGTGAAGGAGCGATTCATGGCCTTGCACATGATCACCGACAGGATGAAGCCGGAAGAGCCATCGAGCGCGCCGGCCACAACCAAGACCTTGCTATTGAGGACAAATCCCAGCAGAGCGGCCGAAAATCCTGCATAGGAATTCAATAGCGAGATGACGGTTGGCATATCCGCGCCGCCAATGGGCGTAACCAGCAGAATGCCAAAGATCAAGGCCACGATCACCATGATTGGGAAGAGAATGGTGTTCGCTGGGTTCACGACTAAAGCAATCGCAAGGCCCAGAGCGCCAGCGAGAACGGAAAGGCTCACGAGATTCTGGCCGCGATAGACAATGGGCCGCTGCGGCAGGATCTCCTGCAGCTTTCCCGCCGCGATCACGCTGCCGGTAAATGTGAGCGACCCAATAATGACTTCCAAGCCGATCTCGCCCATTTGGAACCGCGTGACCGGCGCAGTGCCTACGTAGTACTCGGCGACACCGATCATGGCCGCCGAAAGCGCGCCGAAGGCATGGCTCAAGGCGGTCCGCTGCGGCACGGCGGTCATGTGCACGAGGCCAAGCGGGACACCGACTCCGGCACCGATGATCAGGGTGACTAGTATCCACCTGTACTGCACCACCTCGGGATTGAGAAGGGTTGCGCCAACCGCGAGCGCGGCCCCAATTTCCCCCGCCAGAACGCCCCAGTGGGCCCTCACCGGCGAACTGAGGAATTTGAGAGAAAGAATAAAGAGAACCACTGCGACAATGTAGGCGAAATCGAGATACTGCTGGAGGGCCAGTTCGGTCATGATTTCTTCGGCCCGCGGGATTTGAACATGCGCAACATGCGGTCAGTAATCAGAAATCCGCCGACCATGTTGCTGAACGATGCCGCCACGGCGATTGCGCCGAGGACAGTGGTGAGCCGCGTCTCGTGACGCCCGGCAATGATGATGGCAGCAACCACCACAATCGCATCGAGCGCGTTGGTCAGCGACATTAGTGGAGTGTGCAGCAGTGGAGAAACTCGCCGGATTACCTCAAACCCTACGAACCCGGCCAGAATGAAGACATACAGATTTGAAATAAAATCTGGCGGCATAATTATTCCTTTGCACTAGTCGCCGAAAAGCGGACGACTTTCCACGACCGAACCTACCGACTACTGACTGCTAGTGCCGGCAGTTTGAAAAACTCACGCACGCGCGTATTGATGATTTCGCCATCGCGCGTCAACATCGTTTCCCGGATAATTTCGTCATCTTTCTCGGGACGAACCTTGCCGTCTTTGACCAAATTCAAGAGAAAAGCGGTGAGATTACGGGCATACATTTGACTGGCGTGATACGGAACCTCGCTGGCGACATTGATTCGTCCAATGATCGTGACACCATGCTCAACGACAGTTTCGCCCGCTCGCGTCAGTTCACAGTTTCCACCGCGCTCGGCCGCAAGATCAAAAATTACCGAACCCGGCGCCATGCCTTGCACCATTTCTTTCGTGATCAAGACTGGCGCTTTCTTGCCGGGAACCACCGCGGTTGTCACGACCACGTCGTTCTCAGCGACGACACGCGTCAAAAGTTCGCGCTGGCGCGCGTAAAAGGTCTCGTCTTGAGCAGTTCCATACCCGCGCGCATCCTGGGCATCTTTGGCCTCGATCGGCAATTCTACGAAGCGCCCGCCCAAGCTCTGCACCTGTTCTTTCGAAGCTGGCCGCATGTCATAGGCCGAGACGACTGCTCCCAATCTCCGCGCAGTAGCGATGGCTTGCAGTCCCGCCACGCCTGCACCAATCACGAAAATACGGGCTGGAGTCACAGTTCCGGCGGCCGTGGTGAGCATGGGAAAAATTCTGGGTAACGTATCGGCCGAGAGCAGCACGGCCTTGTAGCCACAGATGGTGCCCATTGAGGAGAGCGCGTCCATACTTTGCGCCCGAGTGGTGCGCGGCATCAATTCGACTGAAAATGACGTCACGCCGGTTCCTGCAATCTCTTGCAATATCTCGGACGAACCCAAGGGACGCAAAAATCCGATCAGCACCTGGCCGCGCCGCATCAGCGGAATGTCGGCTTTCCCGGCAACGTCATTGGAGCCGTAACAGAGAACTTGCGTGACAATTTCTGCTTGAGCGAACACGGCTTTGCGATCCGCCAGGATTTGCGCGCCCTTCTCGGTATAATGCGCGTCGGGATAACCGGCTTCAGCTCCAGCGCCGCTCTCCACCGCTACGCTGAATCCGGCTTTGATCAGATTAGGAATGACGAGCGGGACCAAGGCAACACGCCGCTCTCCAGGATAGCTTTCTTTCGGCACACCAATCAGCACGAAGTATGATTCCTCAGTAAAGCTTGATTTACAGAAAGGTTATTGTAGCGCGAAGTCAACAGCTCATCATTAATTCCGTAACCACCCAACGGTACGTAGCCACACAAACGGAAATCGATTCCAGACTGGGAACCGCCTGCGGAATCCGCGGGCGCTGACTTTCTGCGCCATCCGATACAATGAAATCACATCGTTTTGCTACGCCAGCTGGCACAAGACAAGGGTTCCCGATTGCCACTTCTAACTCGCCGGAGGTTCTTAAGTACAGCCGGGGCTGCGCTGATTGGGGCTGGAGTCATGGCCGACCAATGGCTGGTTCGCGAACCCAACCATCCGGAATTGGTCCGTTTGGAAATGCCACTGCCGCGTTTGCCAGAGGCCTTCGACGGTTTCCGCATCGCCCAGTTGAGCGATTTTCACTACGACGAGGTCTTCTCCATCCATCCGATCAAGCGGGCGATTGAGATCGTCAACCAGCTCAATCCTGATGTCGTCGTGTTGACCGGCGATTTTGTGACTGTGTCGATGCTTTCCGACTACATTCATGACGAGAAAAAGTCGGCTCTGGCCGCCGAACCCTGCGCCAAACTGCTAGCGCAATTGCGCTCACGTTTGGGATCTTTGGCCACGCTCGGTAATCATGACATTGATTCAGACCCGGACGTGGTCACTGAAGCCCTCCAGTTCAATGGTATTTCCGTTCTGCGCAATGCCCCACATTCGATCGAGCAGTCAGGAAAGAGACTGTGGATCTGCGGGATGGATTCCTCGGAGGGAAAGGCCCGAATCGATTTAGCGCTTCAGGGCGTTCCGAAAGACGAAGCTGTCGTTATGCTCATGCATGAGCCGGATCATGCCAATGTCGTGAAAAACTATCCCGTGGATCTGCAGCTTTCCGGCCACTCACATGGCGGTCAAGTTTGGATTCCCGGATTCGGGGCTCCGTGGTTACCGGGAGGAGCGAAGCAATATCCCCGGGGTAGCTACACCGTCGGCAGGCTGCAGCTCTACACCAACATTGGCCTGGGGACCATTCGAGTGCCGGTACGCATCAACTGCACGCCGGAAGTGACGCTCATTACTTTGCATTCACGAGCTGGTAACCAGATCGCTTCCTGAAACAGATATACTGAACCACTGACTTTTAGGAGTTTCTAGTGCAAGGCCGACCCATTCTCGTGACTGGAGGAGCCGGTTTCATCGGCTCGAACTTCGTTTTGCAGTGGCTAGCGACGGAGCAAAGCCCTGTTGTGAATCTTGACAAGCTGACTTATGCGGGCAATCCTCGGAATCTGGAGCGCATCTCTGAAAACCCGCGCTATCTGTTCGTACATGGCGACATTTGCGATCGTGAATTGGTGCGGGACGTATTGCAGCGGCAAAGACCGAGGGCGATTGTGCATTTTGCAGCCGAAAGCCACGTCGATCGCTCCATTCACGGCCCCGATGACTTCGTACGAACCAACGTAAACGGGACTTTCGCCTTACTTGAGGAGACACGGATTTTCTTGAGTAGTCTGGGTACGGAGGAGAAATCCGCGTTTCGTTTTTTGCACGTCTCCACCGACGAAGTCTACGGCTCGCTCAGTCCGGATGATCCTCCTGCCCGGGAAACTACAGCTTATGAGCCAAACAGCCCGTATGCCGCGTCCAAGGCGGCGTCGGACCACCTGGTACGCGCCTACCATCACACATACGGGATGCCAGTGCTTACGACGAATTGCTCGAACAACTACGGGCCGTATCAATTTCCAGAAAAACTGATTCCGCTGTGCATCCTGCATGCGATCCAGGGAAAGCCGATTCCGGTTTACGGCGACGGAAAGAACGTGCGGGACTGGCTTTACGTCGAGGATCATTGCCAAGCGATTCGCACCGTGCTCGCAGGGGGGAAGCCTGGAGAAACTTACAACATCGGTGGACGCAACGAGAAATTCAACATCGATGTGGTTAAGACAATTTGCGCGATTCTCGACCAGCTTCGTCAGAATGACCCGGTAGTGCCGCACGAAAAACTGATCACATACGTTACCGATCGTCCCGGGCACGATCGACGGTACGCCATCGATGCGTCAAAATTGGAGCGTGAACTAGGCTGGAGGCCGAAGGAGACCTTCGAGACTGGCATGCGCAAAACCATCGAATGGTATCTGGCGCACGAAACCTGGATCGCTGAAGTGACTAGCGGCAATTATCGCCAGTGGATCGCCAAGCAATATTCCATGTGAGTTAGAACGAATGCCGAAATCTTCTTCGAAAACAAAATCAGCGAGTCCAGGATCGAATTACAAGGGCATCATTCTGGCGGGAGGATCGGGCACACGCCTGTATCCGGTCACCCACGCCGTGTGCAAGAGTCTGCTGCCGATCTACGACAAGCCGATGATCTACTATCCGCTGGCTACCCTGATGCTGGCGGGCATTCGGGATGTCCTGATTATCTCTACGCCCGAGGATCTGCCGCGTTTTGAGCATTTTCTGGGAGATGGATCGCGCTTTGGAGTGACTTTTCGTTACAAGAAACAGCTGAAACCGGAGGGCATCGCCCAGGCCTTTATCCTCGGAGAAGAGTTCATTGGGGGATCCTGCTGCGCTTTGGTTTTGGGTGACAACATCTTCTATGGACACGATCTGGTTAAGTGCATGAATCAGGCGTGCCAGAAAAATTCAGGCGCACAGGTTTTTGCCTATCCGGTAAACGATCCCGAGCGCTACGGCGTGGTTGAGTTCGATGACCATGGCAAAGCGCTTAGCCTAGAAGAAAAGCCGAAGCAGCCGAAATCGCGTTACGCGGTGACCGGTCTTTATTTTTACGACAACCAGGTAGTCGACATTGCAAAGGCTCTCAAACCTTCCGCTCGTGGCGAACTCGAAATCACGGATGTTAACAAGGCCTACTTGAATCGCGGCCAACTGGATGTGATTGTGATGGGGCGCGGAATGGCGTGGCTGGATACCGGAACCCACGAGGCCATGCTGGAAGCATCGCTGTTTATTCAAACCATTGAAACCCGTCAGGGATTGATGGTTTCCTGTCCCGAGGAAATTGCTTATCGGTACGGGTACATCACTGCGGACGAGGTAGAAAAAACGGCGGCGTCGATGAAGAACAATGGCTACGGCCGCTACTTGCTGCAAATGCTGCGCGAACGGGTTTTCTAGCTATTTTTGGTGAAGTCGAATCGTAAGCACGGGGACGCTGCTGTGCCTGACTACATATTCCGCAACACTCCCCAGAAGTAAATGTGCCAGTCCAGATCGGCCATGGGTTCCCATCACGATGAGCTGGCAATTCAGCTCACGGGCTGCGTCAATAATCATAGGACGTGGCGCGCCCTCGCGAATGATTGTCTCTAGATCGGGAAACTGTGATTTCAGCTCGGCGATGCATTTTTGCGACTGCTCCCGAACCAGGCCTAGCGGATCTATGCCTCCCTCCATGGCGCAGCCCATTTCTGCCAGGCTGAAAATGTTGATCACATGCAGCAAAACCAGCTTGGCGCCGAGGGCATCGGCAAGACGGCGCGCCCATGCCAGAGCATTGCGCGCCTGAACAGAAAAATCAGTAGCGACGAGAATCCGGGAAACTTGCGGAATGACTGCAGGAACATCGGCCGTCGTTTCCATTTTTAACCCAAAACCTTTGCCCAGGCGAAATTTCATTTCAAGCCTGGCCTGAGGCCGAAATACAACTCGTACCCTGCGCCGCGTTTACTCGAGAGCGATCTGCCACGTGCCGTTGTCAGCCTTCACCAACGAGAAACTCACTTCCGTCGGCGCTCCGTGATAAAAGTTAGCTCCGTACTTCTGAATCAGGGTGGCGCGATCCCAGGTGTTGAAGCTCTTCACCATGGAGCCGGATGCGTCCAAAATCTCGCCCAAGGGATTGGTCTTCCAGTTCCACGCCATTGTCATAGTGGCGCGCGTGGGTGTGATCATTTTGATGTTGGAAACGTTCACCAGCTTTCGCTCTGCGACTGGCACGACGTAAAGTTTGGTGCCATCTTTTTCGGGCGCTGTGACCACGCCATCAATGTGCTTCAGCAATTGCTCGCCCGCGGGGGTCAATGCCACCGGGTAAGTTGTTCCGTAGGTTCCCTGGCCCTTGCCGACGACCACAAGGCCAGCCTTTTCGAGCAGTCGATAGTGAACCGCCTTGGGATCATCGTTCACCGACGACTTAACTAATCCCGTGTGGAACTGCAATGTCGCCGGACCTTGTTCCTTGAGCACCGACGTGGCCACTTGTGTGGCTTCCTGCATGCTCAGGACTTTTCGATTCTGAACCAGATAATAGCCGGCGACGCCCACGACAGTGAGGATGAGCGCCACGATCAGCAGTAGCGGCACGATCGTATTTTCACGTTGTTCTAATTCCAATTCCTGTTCAAACATCGCCATCCCTCCCTCGAAACGCTGGGGCGACTCAGCAAGCACGCTGGAGATCGCTTAAGGCTATTGTCAGAGAAATGGGTCATAAGAGGATGTGATCTGCCTCACCCCGCCCTGTCGTCTCCATCACCGGGAAACGTGGATGCGGAAAACGGGGGGAACAGTCAAGCTGCAAGCATTTTCATCCGTTGCCGGGGCGGCCCAAAACCAATCAAACAAGAGGTTTTTAATCAATCAGATACGGGTATTTCGGCTGGCATGGCGATTGCGCATACAGGGTGTGATGCGGATGCGGCGGGTAATGGGACGGTCGATTCTGTGGCTTCCGGGGCTGGCAGTTTGGATTCCTCTCTGCCTGGCTTCGACATCGCCGCTAGGGCGCCCTCCAATTCCCTCTCCGATGGAGGGCTTTCGTCATGCCAACCTTAACAATATGGCAGCGACCGACTGTGCGGCTTCCCATCCTGCCCAGGCCCTGGCTACGCCAGATCCGTTGCTTGGTTCGCTGGGCGATCCGGAAAAAGTCTCTGTTAGTTTCGTCATCGGAATCGATGGCCGCGTCCATTCCCCGGTGATTCTGGAAAGCGCCGGCACGGACGAAGACAGTCGCGTCCTGCATGCGCTACGCCTCTGGCGCTATCGACCGGCCACGTGCAACTCCGCCCCCATGGAGATGGAGAGCAAGATCGAATTTTCCACTCCTTGAACCGCAGCCCTGCATCTCATTTATTTTTCCGGCTTGGAGCCTTGGGTGAAAAAGCATTAGAGTAAGCGCTTACGGTTTCTGCGTCCTTTCTATGGCAAATGATCAGGAAAAAGAAGCAGTAGGTCGCGCCAGTCTGCGTTTCGTGCGGGATGGAAACATTCTCGGGCTGGGAACGGGCTCAACCGCCGCGTATGCGGTCCGCGGCCTTGGTGAAATGGTGCGTAACGGACTCAACGTCCGCTGCATTCCGACTTCGGTTAACACGCAAAAGCTGGCGGCGGAATTAGGAATTCCGTTGACCACGCTTGATGAAGTACAGCAGATCGACGTCACCATCGACGGCGCGGACGAATTCGATCCGCATCTGAATCTGACCAAAGGCGGCGGAGGAGCGTTACTTCGCGAGAAGATCATCGCGTCGGCGTCGAAAATGGTTGTCATCATTACTGACTCGAGCAAGCAAGTGGCAACGTTGGGCAAATTCCCACTGCCGGTGGAAGTTATTCCGTTTGCCCAGGCACTGATCTCCAAGAAAATTTCGGCGCTGGGAGCGACAGTTACCCTGCGTCAGCGAGATGGGAAAACTTTCGTGACTGACGAAGGGCATCACATTCTGGACTGCCACTTCGGCCAGATTCCCGATCCGCCGGCCCTGGCTCGTAAGCTCAGCGACACGCCCGGTATTGTCGAGCACGGATTGTTCATTGGGATGGCGAGCGTGGTGTTGCTGGCCAAGGACGGTCAAGTACAGGAAATACGGAAAGCCTAATAAGACGAGCCCGAAGGTGGGCCTCCATCGACAATCTCTTGGAGCGCCGCCAGAAACCGCTCCACTTCCTCTATGGTGTTGTAATGCACGAGACCGACGCGGAGGAAGCCGCCGTCTTTTTCGACGTCAAGGCGCTCGGTAAGGTTGATAGCGTAGTAGTTTCCATCCCAGGTGAAGAAGCCGCGGTCGCCGAGCTTGGTTGCGAGTTGTAGTGGCGTCCAGTCGTCGATTCGGATTGCCATGGTGGGGCAGCGCTGATCGAATCGCCGAGGGTCGGTAATGCCATAGAGCTTGAGGCCGGGAATGGCCGACAAACCTTCAATCATTGTTTCCATCAGAGCATGCTCGTGCTGATGAATGGCAGCAAAAGCAGCGAGGACCGCATGGCGGCGCGAGGTAGCCGAGCGATCCACATGCCTTCCAACATCGGCAAGGTACTCGACGCATGCCGTAATTCCAGCGATGCATTCGTGATTCAGGGTGCCCCACTCCCAACGATTTGGGACGGCATTGGTATTGGCGCGAAGCTTGTAGGGCCGAAGTCGCTTAAGATGTTCGCGCTTCCCATAGAGCACGCCCATGTGTGGACCAAAGAACTTATAGGTGGAGCAGACAAGAAAATCGCAATCTAAGGCGCGCACATCGATCGGTTCGTGAGGCGCATAGTGGACGGCATCGATGTAGGCCATAGCGCTTTGCTGGTGAGCCAGACGCACAAGTTCTTTCGCATCGTTGATCGTACCTACGGCGTTGCATGCCATTCCGGCAGCGACCAATTTCGCTTTCTTGGTCACTTTGCGCGCAAAATCTTCCATATCGATCGTGCAATCTTGCTCATGAATATCGACCGTGCGGATATTCACGCCGTTTTCCGCGAGCGCTGCCCAGGGAGAGACATTAGCGTCATGATCCAACTGCATAAGAACAATTTCATCGCCCCGCTGCAACTCGCGTCCAATCGACCGGCTCACATCGTAGGTGAGGGTCGTCATATTAGGACCGAAAACGATTTCATCCGAGTCACAATTCAAGAAATCCGCCATAGCCGAGCGCGCCTCTGCAATCATCGTCTCGGTATGGCGACTGGTCGCATAGGCCCCGCCAGTATTGGCGTTATCATTACGCAGATAACCCGAAATCGCTTCGATCACCCGCTGTGGAACTTGGGTTCCACCGGGCCCGTCAAAGAAAACCGCAGGTTGACCATTCACCGTTTGTGACAACGATGGGAACTGAGAGCGCGCCCAGGCTATATCGAGAGCGACGCTGGTTTCTCTGTTTGGCGCGAGCAAGGTCAAGATGATTCCTAGCCCATCATGGTGGTGTGTTCTGGTTGGACTTTGTAGATAACGCGCACCTCGCCGGGCTGGCCGTATGGGTATTTATCGACGCCCAAGTATTTCTTGGCCATCTTGTCGATATGAGCGTCGGCTCCATGCTCGGTAATCTCGACCACGCGTCCGCGAATTTCCAGATAACGGTAGGGGTTTTCAGGATCGACAATCGCCATCGCCACTCGTGGGTCGCGGCGGACGTTGCGGTCTTTTTGGCGGCCCTTGGCAGAGTTAAAAATCACGTGCTGGCCGTCAAAGTCACACCAGACTGGCGTCACCTGCGGACGACCGTCGGGCATGATTGTGCCCAGACTGGCAAATGCGCGTTTATTGAACAGATCACGATATTTTTCCGGAATCGATTCCGCCATCCCGCCTCCTCGCAGCCGCCTTGCACGGGCGGCTAGATGAGATTATAGCTGCCAGCATCGAAGCGTGCGGGCTTGTAGGTTGTTAGGCACTTCTTGTTTCCCGGCCCAAGGTTTACAATTCCGGGTTCAAAGGGACAATTATGGAAAGAGGGTACTTTTCCCAACGGAGATTTTGGTGTTATCGTGTGCTCCTTCTCTGCTGCGTAATTTGCGCGGGCACGGTTTGGGCAGATTCCTCGCCTGCCGAGCGGCCGACGATTGTCTTCATGACCGACTTCGGCGTGGTCGACGACTCGGTGGCGCTTTGCAAGGGAGTCATGTACACCATCGCCGCCGATGTTCGGATTGTCGATCTCACTCATCAAGTCACGCCGTTTTCTATTTCCGACGGTGCGCGTTTCCTGTTCGGGGCAACGCCGTACTTCCCTGCGGGAACGATTTTCGTGGTGGTGATCGATCCCACCGTGGGGAGCTCACGAAAGGCCATCATCGTGAAGTCCAAACGCGGACAGTTTTTTGTTTTGCCGGACAACGGGTTGATGACCATGGTGCAGGACCGCGACGGACTGGAGGGCGCGCGGGAGATTACCAACCCGCAGTGGATGATCGGCGCCGCGCTATCTTCGACTTTTCATGGTCGTGATATATTTTCTCCCGCCGGCGCCCATCTGGCCCGCGGCGATGATTGGACGCAGGTCGGCCCCGAACTCGATTTGGCCAAACTGGTTCGGCTGGACCTGAAGCCGGCGACAGTTGACGCCAACGGTCTAAGCGGCGAAGTGATCGCTACCGACGGTCCTTTCGGCAATCTGGTTACCAACATCAGCAGCGAGAAGTTTTTGGAACTCGGATACCAACACGGTCAAACGGTTCCAGTCACAATCGGTAGCAAGCAGATGAAGATTCCTTTCGTGCGGACTTTCAGCGACGTGCCGCTGGACGAACCATTGATGTATATCGACTCGCGCGGGAGACTAGGACTCGCCGTGAACCAGGCGAGCTTTGCGGCGAAATTCGGCATCCGGCCGCCACAGCCGATTTCGATTCCACGTGTCGGCAAGAAGGAATGAGTAACGACCTCTAAAAGCGGAGGTAGACCATGATTGGGGTTTCAGTTTCGAAGGACTGTAAGTTTATTTCTTGGCTGTTCATCTTCGTTCTCCTCGCATCCTCCCTTGTTGTTGCGCAGAGCTTTCGCGGCTCGATTCGCGGGAAAATTGTCGATCCCAACGGCAATGTCATCGCTGGAGCAAATATCGTCGCCAAGAACAATGCCACCGGGCAGACGCGCAACACCACTAGCGGCGATGATGGCGCGTATGTATTGGCTGAACTCCCAGCGGGCGAATACACCGTAACTGCAACCGCGTCGGGGCTGTCGCCGGTCGCGCAAAACGTCGTGGTCAGCGTTGGCCTCGATACCACGGCCAATTTTGATCTCACCCGATTGGAAAAGCACGCGGAGAACGTGACGGTCACAGCGGAAGCCCCGGTGATCGACGAGACTCGCGATGTTCTTGGCGAAGTCGTCGAACGCAAACTGGTCGCGGACTTGCCCTTAAACGGCCGTGATTTCGGCAAGCTTGTGGCCCTTGTTCCCGGCGCAACCGTGGAACCGGCTGGGGTGGCCGCCGTGCAGGATGGCTTCGGCCAGTTCACGATCAATGGCAACCGCGACCGCTCCAACAATTACACGCTGGACGGCACCGACAACAACGATCCGTTTTTTAATAACTCCGCGCTCAATCAGACCGGAATCGGCGGTGCGCCCGCTTCTTTGCTGCCGATTGACGCGATTCAGGAATTCAACCTGCAAACGCAATTTCCGGCGGAGTATGGACGAAACAGCGGCGCGGTCATCAACATCATTACAAAATCAGGAAGCAATGAATTTCACGGCAGTGGTTTCGAATACGTGCGCAACGATCTCTTCGATGCGCGGAACTACTTTAATCGTGTGATCGGCCTCGATGGTCTGGAGCATCCCAAGACGCAGTTCCGCAACAACCAGTTTGGAGCTTCCATCGGCGGTCCGATCATTAAAGACAAGACATTTTTCTTTGCCGCCTACGAAGGACAACGGGAGCGCGTCGGTTCGGACTTCTCGCTGTTAGTCCCCACCGCGACCCAGATTTCGGAAGCGCAAGCGCTTGCGGCCGGGACCATTCCGCTGCCGAGTGGCGGAACTGGTGGAACCGCCAGCCCTGCCCTGACCAGCATCCTCACCCAATTTTTCCCCACCAGCCCGACGGGCATTGCGCCCGGTGTAGTCCACGATAGCAACGATGTCGACAGCCTGATCGCGAAAGTAGATCAGCAGTTCAACGAGAACGAGACACTCTCTGTGCGGTACGCCTACGCCAGCAGTCAGCAGACGTTTCCGCTTGGCGGTCTCGGAGGATTCGGCAGCGGTTCGCGCTTGCCGGAGTTTGCGCAAACCTCTCCCACTCGCGTGCAGGTGGTCTCCGCGAGCTGGCTGTCGACGATCAGTTCGCACGAATTGAACGAAGTTCGTTTCGGCTACAGCCGCTACCGAACGTCATTTAGTTCCCTCGATGCAAACTTCGATCCTTCGTCTCTGGGAATTGACTTCGGAACGGGCAAGCTCGGCCTACCGGAAATCGACTTCGGCGGCGTGTTCGACAATCTGGGCGCCACGGGCTTCAGTATTCCTCGCGGCCGCACCAGCCAGAGCTATCAGATCCTCGATAATTTCACGCTGGAGAGCGGACACCACACCTTTAAGTTCGGCGGCGAGTTTCGCCGCGCCGCGATTTCCAGCTTCAACGACAATCTAGAGCGCGGCGTTTTTTCTTTTAGCCCAGCGGATCCCACGACGCTACCTTTATGTAGCGGCCCCATCTCCGCCTCGGGTTGTTCCGACCCCGGAGTCTTGACCCTCGTCAGCTATTACCAGGGAAACACATTCCCGTCGATTGACGCCGGCAACACCCAGCGCACAACCTACAACAACGGGCTCGCCTTCTTCGCCCAGGATGACTACCGCGCCACGCCGCATTTGACTATGACTTTCGGCCTGCGCTGGGAATACTTTGGTCCCATCAGCGAAAAAAATGGAATTCTCGCCAACCTCGGCACGGATGGAATGCTCCACCTCGTAGGGACAGGCGGCGTAAACGGCGCTTACGAACGCGACCTTCACAACTTTGGGCCGCGCATCGGATTTGCGTGGAATCCCATACCGAATACGATTCTGCGCGGCGGCTATGGAATTTACTACGACTACATTCCTCAAGACCTGATGATCGCCAATTTCACCAACGATGCGGGTCTGGTCACTCCGCCGCTCGGTCCCAAGCCAGTAATTTCGCTGGCGAACAACTACAACCCGGCGGCCTTCGCCAGCCCGGCTCCTGGATTTCCGGTGTTTACGGTTCCACCGGGGCCTTACCCAATTCCAGGCTCCGACATTTTCTTCACGCCACGCGACCTGGGAACCCCGTACTCACAGAGTTGGAACCTCAACCTGCAGCAGCAAATGGCAAAGAACATCGCGCTGCAGGTCGGTTACGTCGGCAGCAAAGGAACGAAGTTAGTGCGACTGCTCGACGCCAATCAGCCCAATGCCGCGGGTATCCGCCCTGATCCGAACTTCGGATTCATGGATGAATTCGCGACCTTCAGCAGTTCCACCTATAACGCCTTGCAGGCGACCGTACGCATCCAAGCACGGCACGGCCTCTCGGGATTTGCGGGCTACACCTTCTCAAAGTCCCTCGACGACGCTTCCGATGGCATCGATTACAACTTCTCGACGGTTGCGTTGCCGCAGAACTCTTATGACCTTCCCGCCGAGCGCGGCCCCTCGAACTTCGATACCCGCCATCGCTTCACCGCAGCGTTCACCTATGAACTCCCAAGCTTCGGCAGCCATAAACGACTGACAGGCGGTTGGCAATTGAATACGATCCTGACCGCCCAAAGCGGCCGCCCGGTACCGATTGTCAACTCTGATGACACGAGCGGCTTGACCTTCGATCAATTCCCCAGCCCATCGAATTTTCACCAGCGGCCAAATATTGTGCCGGGAGTCAATCCGGTTAACCCTAATTGGGCATCGGGACCGGACACGATCGGATACTTGAACGGAAACGCGTTCGTCGACCCGCCGCTCGGAACTTTCGGCGATTTGGGACGCAACGTCATCTACGGTCCCGACTATTGGGATTGGGACTTCGCGGTGCTGAAGAACACTCCCATCACCGAACGAGTGAATCTGCAACTTCGCGGCGAGCTGTTCAACATCGTGAACCATCCCAATTTTGCGCTGCCGAACTGGTTTGTGAGTCCGGGATCTCCGGGTCTGATTACACAAACGCCGGACCAGGCCCAGACAAATCCAGGTCTGGGCGGCGGCGGACCGCGGGTGGTTCAGTTGGCAGCGAAAATCTTGTTTTGAGTGAGTGGGTACCTATTGCGGCTGATGGTGTGCATCGATCGTCGAGTTCGCCAGTAGAACCGACTGATGTGCAACTTTCTGTAATTCGTCGCCTTGCAGTAAGTCTCGCACAGCAATCGCGACTACGGCCTGCGCGAAGATTTCCGGTTGCCAAGTCTTTAGATGAACCTCGACATGTGCGCCGTCGCGCACGAACTCGTCGTTTTCCGCTCCTAGAACCAGCGTGAATTGTGGATGCAGTTCAGGTGGTTTATCCGGACGAATCGTCCGCGCCAGTAACTGACAAGCGGAGTTATAAATCCGGCGTGCCTCACTCGGCTGCCATTTCTTATTTTGCGGATTCGAGACTTCGAAGGGCAGATTCGACGGACTCTGGTTAGGCGTTTGCGCCATGCCGCAAATGCTCGCAACCAGAAACATGCTAAATCCGAATATCAGGTGACGGCAAAGACTACGGGATCGATTGAAGGGGCTGTGCACGCTGGCTCCGGGGCTCAAGAATCATCGTCCACTGATGTCTCTCCCCGGGCAAGGTGTCTTAGGTAATGGGTCCGACAGAACTCGGTTCGTTTTTACCTGAGAAATCTTTTTACCAGCATCAGCCTCCCTAGAGATGCGGGTGCTGTGCCCGTAGTTGTCCGCGCTTCTACGCTTCGGTGTCGACATCTTTCGCGATTCCCGGCAGCACCTCCCTGAGCAGCGCCACAAATTCTCCCTGTACCCGGTTGGCAGTGTCGAGAACCTCTTGGTGATTGAGTGGCTTGTCGAGAATTCCGGCGGCCATATTGGTGATGCACGAGATGGCCAGCACTTTCATTCCAAGATGACGAGCGGCAATGACTTCAGGAACGGTCGACATGCCGACGAGGTCGGCACCGATCGTCCTTAAGTAGCGGATCTCCGCCGGAGTTTCGTAGCTTGGCCCAAGCAGCGCAGCGTAAACTCCTTCGTGAATGGTTTGTCCTAAGGCGTACGCCGCGTGCAGCGCCATCTCTCGATACGGCTTGTGGTAGGCGTGCGTCATGTCGGGAAACCGCGGACCGAAGCGTTCATCGTTGGGACCGACGAGCGGATTGTGTCCTTGCAAATTGATGTGGTCGGAGATAACGACAAGTGCCCCCTGCTGATACTGAAGATTGATTCCGCCGGCGGCGTTGGTAAGAATCAGAGCACGAACGCCCATGCGGGCAAGCACGCGCACCGGGAATGCGACCTCCGCTGCCGAATAGCCTTCGTACAGGTGTACACGCCCTTGCATCACGGCAACCGGAATATTCCCAGCTTTCCCAACTACCATTTGTCCTGCGTGACCAATGGCGGTAGAGCGAGGGGACGACGGAATCTGCGAGTAAGGGATGCGCGTCGCGTCCGCAAGTTTGTCGGCGAATGCGCCGAGGCCGGAGCCCAGGACAATACCGACTTTGGGACGCACACTCGTTTGCGCTAACACGAATGCAGCGGCGGAGTCGGCGAGGGTGAATGCGTCACTCATGCTCATGTTTCGGTTCTTGTTCTGTCGAATCCGCTTCCACGGTAAGGAATCTGCATTCCGACAGAACAGCGGGTTCCGCGACGCGTCCTTACCGCGCTCATGTGGCTTCGAACGGCTCGGAATGACATGGGCTTAGTATTTCTGCTCGAACTTCAAGAAATCGTCTTCTAAATTCGATTCAAGCATCGCCCGTTCACTCGAGTGCAGAAACTTTCGGCAGCCAGCCGAATCCCTTCCCTTCGCGCAGGCGCCCACCACGCGAAACTTCTGCCGATCCGACCACAAACTTGCTCCCGGGAGAAAACTATGTTCGAGCGAAAGCCGGGCCATGCGCTTGAGATCCGCGTACTTGAGGAAGTCATACGTTTCCACGGCGCGGAGATACTCGTGAGTGAGGTCGGAACGCGAGACGCCTTCATCATCCGTGGCCAATGCAACCGGCACGCCATACTTCAGGTACACGGGCAATGGGTGGTCATCTCCTTTGACACCGAGGATCAGGTCATTCGAGGTCAAGCAGATTTCAACCAGAACATTCCGCTTAAGCATGATGTTGATCAGACCGATGGGATCGCGCTCATTCATCAGATCCACGCCATGGCCGATGCGCTCCGCATGACCGCGCTCGATCGAATCGCGAATGTGGAAAGAGACCCCCTCTGGTGGCACTAACCCGAATGCCAACTCCCCGGCATGAAGGCTGATGTGCACCTGGGGATAGATCTCATGAAGATAGTTCAGCATCTTCATATGAAGATCGAAATCGTGCATGGGAACGTACCAGTCTTCCGGCATGACAAGATTCAACCCTACAAAACGCGGGTCAGTGGAGGCCAGTTCAAAGCCCAAGAGCATCTGTGCGAAAACGGATTCTGGGGGCAAGCCGCGCAGAACCTGATACAAGTAACGGACGGCAACCACACACGCCGGACTCGCATACGGCAGCCCGCATTTGAGCTGCGAACGCATCTTTTTTTCGTCTTCGGTGAGCCTTTGGCTAGTTTCTGTCGCGATGTTTTTCAATCCGGCAGCCAGTAACTTGTCGCGCAGTCCCGCCAGATGCTCATCCCAGTCAACTTTTGCTCCGAGCTGGATCGCCTGCGAGCCATCTGCGGTGTGCATCAATTCCAACAGTTGCAGGTGATCGTCCGCTGCATGGGAAACGGCTTCTGCGATCATGTCGGCGGTGTGGTTGTGCGAAGCCAGCGAGAACTTATCGAAGGTGGCGAAAAAATGATCGTGGCCGGATTCCTCGCCGGGATTCCAGTTGCGCATGGACCAGGCATCGATCATGGAGTTATAAAGCACGTGATCGCCATAAGCGCAGCGAACCGCGGGCTTAGCCGCATAGAGCTCGCAGGAAGCGTCGCAAGGGGGAGCGATGAGAACTGAAGTTGTGCGGTCGACACATAGGTTATCCTGTGCCGCAAAATCAATCCAGCTTTCGGCATAGACGCTTCCGCTCAAGTGGTTATGCAAGTCAGCGCCCTTGGGCATTTCTCGGAGAAAAGCCAGCAACAGAGAGGGCTGGTGTCGCACCGACTGCAGATATTTGGCCGTACGCTGTTCTGCGCCAGGCTTCGACTGCGCAACGCTAAACGTCGAAACGACGCACAACTGCGCAATCATCAAAACGCAGATTCGCCGCACCCTTCGCCTCCTGATGAAACTGCCGCAGACGCAAGCAGGCGAATTATATAAGCACCCGATCGTGCCAGATTCAGTGCGCGATCGCCGTAGGATCGTCATGCACTTGAGAATCAAGCTGCAGGCCTGCGCAGCGCGATTTCTGCGCGATTTTCACAGTTCTATCGCTCACATCCGGTCAAGAGGATTCCGTTTCCCTGCTCTTCCCCTTTCGTAAAATCCCGCGTCTTTGCTGCACGCGCGTTGAGGCGGCCCCGCCGGGGTGCACCATTTTTGCTGCACCGGCCTGTGAACTGCTTGCACCCGATTGATAGGCAAGCAGATGCAATTCCCGCTTTTTATTTGACTCTGCCAATAGAAGGAGTAGAACCATACTCGTTCTTTGACAGCTTCTGAAGTTTACCCGTTTGGCGCGGCGTCCGGGGCTCGAGCGAGATCGCTCTCTATATCGCAAGATGACAGAGAGAAGGTCAGTGAGGGTCTATAGCAAAGTGCTGGTCGAGGCGAACAAGAAGATTTGTCGAAGGCAGGATAGAGTCCCGAGGCGTTGGGTTGGTTTGTCCGGTTGGCGGTAAGCCCGGAGCCCGAGCACAGATCGCGCATCGCAACTCACAAGGTAGCGATGAATGCAGGTCAGCGAGGGTCTAAAGCGAGCTACTGGCTGAGACGAATGATCCTAACACCACCTCGGGACTCTTAATTTGTCTGCGCAACCTTTCTCATGGATTGACCTTCACCACAAAGTTTTCCTTGGGAACCAACCGCGTTCGGTAGATCGAATCTTTCCCGGCGACTTCTGCAACCACATCTACGTTGAGTTGATAAGAATCATCCGGCAGGTTGTCGCCGAAGGGAATCTCGACGCTAGTCGAATCTTTTTTCAAGGGAAAATGCTGGTAGCCGATCGCGATAGCGCGGCCGATCCCATTTACTGCCAGCATAACCACCGTTAAATCGAAGTCATCGTCCGTCCCATTAGAAACCAGGATCGAGCCTTCCAATCGCTGGCCGTTCACCTTCGGATAGCGGCTCCACTCCGCCAGCAAGGGAGCCACCACTCGCAAAGATAACTGCTGCCGCACCTGATATGACGGAGTTCCACTGTCACGAACGGTGACCGTGAAGCGGAACTCCCCGGTGGCACCCGGGGATCCCGAGAGAACCCCATCCGGGCTGAAATTGACTCCCGAGGGCAGTGAACCGTCAGTTAGTTCCCATTTCAGAGGAGTCGTGCCGCCATGGGCTTCCAAGCGGGTTTCAAACTGCTTGTGAACATAGGCCTTTGGCAAGGTTGTCGTTCGAATCTCCAGCGGTGCGTCCTGAGGTGCCGCGGCGCCCAGAAGGCAGCCCAGCAGGAAGAACCCGGCGAAGAGTCGGTGCACTGTCTTCAAAATTCTCACTCAAAATCCTTTAGCATCGGCTGAACTTGTTTTCGGATGCAGGAAATCATCGACTGACTGAATAAACATCCCAGGTTGATCGACGAAAGTCATATGTCCAGATTTCGGAAATATCACAAGTTTCGAACCGGTAATCTTTTCGTTCATCACTTTCGACATGGATGGATCGCTTTCGTCGTGATCTCCGACCAAAATCAGTGTCGGTACTTTGATGGTCGATAGCTGGTCGGTGTATTCAACTGATTTCAGATTTCCATCCACCACGAATTCGCCGTGCTCACCCCACATCTCGCGGTACAGGTTCCAAGAGGTCTTGCCAGCATCGATCGGATCGTAGTTTGGGTCGGGGTGATTCCGATAAAGGTAGGGGAAATATCCTTCCCCCCAGGCAGCGATCATGTAGTCGTTCGTATAGCGGTTCTTCTCATAGTCTTTCCCGTGGCCGAAAAGTCCTTGTGCTTCAAGGTTATCGATGCGCTGGCGGAGTTCCGGTGACATGTTTTGTTTCATATGCGCAAATACTTTATTCAAAGCGGAAGTGCTGCAAAACGTGCTGCCCAAAATCAAGTGGCTAAGGTTTCGCTGGTACTTAAGCGCGTAAGCTTGCGCTAACACTCCTCCATAAGAATGTCCCAGCAGACTCATCTTGCCGAGACCAAGGGACTGACGGACTGCTTCCACGTCTTCGACCATGTTCTCGACGGTGTAATCCCCGGGGTTTTCCAACTGCTGCGATCGACCCGAACCCCGCTCGTCAATAAAAACGACACGATTGTGGCGGGCGAGAGGCAGGAGATACGGCAGGAAATAGTCATGCGAGGCACCCGGCCCGCCATGCACTACGAGCAGGGGCTCGCCACGGCCGACGATCATGTAATAAATCATGACTCCGTTGGCATCCACAAAACCCTCCTGGATGGGGAAGACATGAGACGACGGGAGCGGGGCAGGATGTGACCTCTGCTGCATCTGCGCCGAGGCGGTTGCAACTAGCCAAAGAATACAAAGAACGGTGGTTGCGCGAAAAAGCAGATTTCTCATAGTGCCGTCATCCTAATTCCGCATGGCGATGGTGAGCAAGATTCTTATCCACAGGATGAAATCCAAACTTAATGGTTTGATCATCAACGAAGCGTTCCAGCGACGACGGCGTCGATACTTGGTTAGAAGACAGCCACCGGTCCAAGGAGATAAAACCGTGACGATTGCCTGTTTCATCCGCTACCAGATTGACCCTTTCCAGAGGGAGACTTTCAAGACATACGCAGAAAATTGGGGACGCATCATTCCGCGCTGCGGCGGACACCTGATCGGGTACTTCCTGCCGCATGAAGGTACCAACGATATCGGCTGGGGACTCATCTCATTCGATAGTCTTGCTTCCTACGAGAGATATAAGGCGCGCCTGCGTACCGATAAGGAAGCGTTGGCCAACTTTGCCATGGCGCAAGAAAAGCGATTCATCTTGCGCGAGGAGAGAAATTTTGTTCTGGGGGTGGAGGGAACCATCAATCTGCCGGCCACTCTGCCGTGAGGCTCGTGATCAACAGCAAGGTTTATTTTCGCCTTCGTTTAATCCGTGAGTTTCGCGCACCAGCGCTGAGAAGACGACCTGTGCGACGACGGTCACAGTCGCACTCTAACCGCAGTCAGATGTCAGCCTCCTAGAGGTCTTGCGCGACCGAGGGAACATGCTCTTTTTGCGGTGTTCTCAAAATTTCGCCAAAGAAAGCCTGTTCATTCTTGAACAGACGGCACAGGGACGAGAGCATATTGTTGCAACGTCTTTCAATGTACCAATCCGCGCCGGTTGTGCCTTGGGGGCATCAGCCGACGCGGGAAAGACGACTTGCTACCGGGCCATGCAAACTCGGCGTTTAGAAGACCGAATTCGGGGACTGACTGAACATGCGTTAGTTGCGCACGAACACGAATTGTCCATTATCATGGCGGAGTTGCGCTCTTGCCTTCTGGAGCATGCGAACCGTCTGAGAGAGAAAACACTACAACGGCTAACCTGTGGAGAGTTTAGAGAACGGCGGACTTCGGAGACTGGTTCGAGCGGCGGAGATTAAAGGGGTAACGCGCTGCGTTGAATTGAGGGTTTCGATTTTTTCGGCGGCATCGCCGCTACTTTGAGTCCTGATCTTTGCCACCAACCTGCGGTCGAGATGGATTGTTGCGTGGTTGGCCGGTATTCAGTTCGCATTTCTCAACGGGGTGAGCACCACAGAGTCAGGGGGTGCCGACGTTGCGACGACGCAGGCGCTAAGGCCTCATGCAAACGCAAGCATCACGATGGAACTTGTTGCAGCCTGGTTGTTGAAGCTACAAAATCGTCTACATTTATTTAACCGATCGGTTAAATAGTTGCAACCATTCGAGGCTCCTTTCCTCCGAGCCCTCTAGGTGGTTGGCACCTAAAGTCGCTCCATTAACTTGGTTTTGTTGGGAACCCCGAATTCGCTGCATCCAGCTGATCCGGCTTCATGACATGAGCAGTGGCGGATCCATGGATGCGGACTGGACCACTTGAGGGAAACAAGTCGGTCGTAAGGGTTCGATCTTCCTGAGAGATGTTCGCGAGTCTGTAGCCGAGCGTGACAGCTTCTACTGAGACGTCGGTTGCGTCAATATTGGCACTTGCGTCCAGGCCGATGAAAACCGCTAGTTTGCCCGGAAGCCGCATTCCCACGACTGCGGAACAAAGCGAATATGCAGCGGCCTGCGCACTGTTGATGAGGACGGGACAGTCTTCCATTTTCAGGAGCGCTTTGGACAATGCGGTCCGGTTGATCGGGCAGGCGATTTGACCCTCCTCGCCTTGCCCGAAATCGTCAAGACTTCTCTGAGATAGCACCAGTTGCGGCAAGCCCGAGTAATTGCTTTCCAGACCGGGAACCTGCGCGCAGGAATCCGGCTTTAGCCACACCGCAGCATTCATCGCGATCCGTCCTTTACACGAGTAACGGAGTTGCACGCGAGTGTCACTTTGGCTGGTTACGAGAACTTCGACCGATTCACCCAGCAGTACCGGCGATACGAATCGAGCTTTAATGCGGGTCAGTTGGCAAGGCTCATCCAGTATTGCTTCAAGGCCGGCGACTAACACCTGAATGCCATAAACAACACGTTGTCCGAACTGACTGCGTTTCGCATAGACTTCATCCAAATGAAGCGGATTAAAATCCCGGGAGAAGGCCGCGAAGGCTTGGACATTTTCGTCGCCGAAAGGGCCGATGTTCGCGTGTGCTTTACCTAGCATAATCTAATCTCCGATTGCTGCAGCACAAAGCTGGCGGGAGTCATTTGCTTCCGAAGAAAGGTGCGCTGGCACGGTCCAGGACGCAGATAACGGTCCTTCTCGATCAAGGTATGCGAGATAGCGTTGAACGAGCTCCCGCGTTATGGGCGGGCACTTTATCGACGAAGGCGCCAGTGCCTCGACTGTATTTCTGGCATCGAAAAAGGCCTTGCGAAAGTCGCTTGCGGATTCCTTCTCGGCGAAGAAAGGCACCAGAGGATAAATCGGGTTCTCCGGGTCGCGCTCCGCTTCCTGCAATAGTTTCCGTCGCCATTCCGAGTAGGGCAGCCGTGAAAAAGAGTAGCGGGACGACTCCAGCCAATCCAAAAGTTGACGAACATTTACCGTGTTTGGGTTGACCAGGTGGAATGTTTTGCCCAATGCCGATGGCTGTCGCGAGATCTGGACGATCGCTCCGCTGACGTAGTCGATGGGGACCAGGTTCACGGCGATATCCATGTCGGGCATATAACCCCAACGGATTCCCCCAGCAATGATTCTGTGAAGAAGGTCGTCAGCATTGCTCACTCCGCTCTGACTATGTCCGATGATTGGGCCGGGCCGATAGATGTTTGCCGGAATCCCTCGCAAGCGCGCAACATTCACCAGCGATTCCGCTACCCATTTGCTTTGATCGTAGCCGGTGTGGAGTTCCCGCTCGTCACTCAACTGATCAGATTCGTAGATGATCCGGGACGAGTCGGCTCCGTTGAAAACGTTTACCGTCGAAATGAAGTGCACCGGCTTGTAACGGCCCTGTGCTGCTAGTCTGAGAACGGTTGCGGTCCCAGTGACATTGGCTTCTTTGAGCCGGATGTACGGCTGGATGAAGTCGACGTAGGCGCCGCTGTGATAAATCGCGTCGACGGTATCGGCGAGATGATTGAAGTAGTCGCGAGACATGCCAAACAAAGGCTGTGTCAGATCGGCGGGGATTGCAACGATGCGGGAGGCAAACGATTTGTTCCAAAGCATCCAGGACTGCAGATGCGTTTTGAGCCTTTCCATGGCGTCGGCTGGAGAACTCGCCCGAACCAGACAATAAACTCGTGCATTCGTCTGCTCTAGCAGGTCTGCCAGGAGAAATGCTCCGAGAAAACCGGTCGCGCCTGTCAACAGAACTCGCGACGGATCGTGATGCCCAATGCTCACGTCGTCCGTGCGACAGACACAGGGATCGAGAACAACTTCATCTTTTAAACTGATCAACCGTTCTTCCGTCCGGCGGCCACATCCTTGACTCTGCATTTCTTCAATGACGCTTGCCAAATGTCTCACGGTTGGCTTCTCGAACAAGCGCTGCAACGGAAGGCGGACGTGGAAGGTACGCGCTATTTTCCCGAGGAGCTGGACGGCAGCAATGGAATGCCCGCCGAGATCGAAAAAGTCATCGTCAATGGTGATGGAATCCGTCACAAGAATGTCGGAGATCATCTCGATCAGCCGACGCTCGACCTCATTCGTGGGTTGCGATGCAGCCAGGTAGTCAGTCGCTGGTTTTGCGTTAATTGATCTGACAGCCGCAACGATTTTAGAAACTTCGTCGAATTCGATTGCAGTTCGAACGTAACGCGCTAGCCGACCAGGTTCCTTTTCGTGGTTGGCCTTATTGGAGGAAGCAACGCTTTGCTGGATCTGCGCCTCACGGGCCGGCTCAAACTCGGTGACCTCCGGTCGATACTGGACATTGGCTGCTTCGTCTGGGCTCATGCGACACATAAATCTGCCGTCAATCGTCTGATCGAACGACGTTGCGACCTTATAGAGAAAATCGGCGGCCGGTGTGTTCCGGTCGGTCGCGATGTAATGCACATCGATTCCGGCAAGGCCACGATCGCGCACGATCTGTCCCAATCGCTTCATCATGAGGTACTCGACCCCGCGGCCTAAAACGCGACAACTCAACAGGAACGTATCGACCGCAAGGATGGATTCTCGTAGCGCAAAGATCACGACGCCAACGAGTCCGTAATCTCCGAACCGGTCCCGTACGTCGACGGTGAGACATTCGAACGCCTCACCGCACTGAATCTCACGAATCTCGGTCTCGGTACGCCGTCGCGTCGTAAAGTTGAACTGGTTTGTCCGTTGCGTCAATTGGGCAACCCGGGCGGTCTCGTCTTCTCGCATCGGATGGATATCCACCTCGAGCTGCAGTCCATCCAAGAAGTCTTTCAGCGTGGCGGAACGCTTCCGGAGTTCGTTTCGAGACGCCTCCTGCTGGTAACGGATTGTCCTTTGTCGATCGTCGTGGGTTAAAACCGTGCGATCGAATGCCCAGACATTTTCCAGGAAGGATTGAGCGTTACTCGCGGGCAGTTGCAAGGTCAGCGCCTCAGGACAATGGGTCCTGACTTCTGCGCACTCGATGGGGCTGTCATCAATAAAGATGAAAGTGTCTAGGCCGAGCTGGAGTTCTTGTGACAATTCCTTCAAGTTGTCGGATTTGCGTGCCCAGTTGATACGCGACTTGACGATGTGCTCACGCTTGAGCGGCATGTCCGTGTGATAATCAAAAACGCTCCATACGTCTGCCTCATGATTCTTGCTGCACAGGCACAGCAGCATGCCTTGTTCGCCCTGACGCACTACGAATTCCTGAAGGAACCGATGAGGCGGTGCGATCTCAACGCCGCATGGTCCTTCTTCCCCACATACTCCGTTCCAGAGCGTTTGGTCGCAGTCGAGAACAATCACCTTGTAAGGAGAGCGTGTGAGCGCATCCCATTTCCGCGCAATGACGGTCGCGAGTGCGGCGAAAAACGAATCCGTATATGGGATATGACCTTCTTGGTCGGTGTGGTGATCGTAATAATCGACCACCGGATAGCGGGATTCAATTTCGATGTAGGAAACAAAATGAACACCGGGCACCGACGAAAGGCTCGCCGCCAACTGATGTTCCAAACGCTCAAAGAGATCGACCATTGCGGTATCCACCGACATAGCTGGGGATGGTGGGCACAAACAGATCAGGTACGGCACCTTGGGCCGAAGTGAGCGAAGCGCGTCGATCAATTCCGCGGCGTGACGCTCAATCTTTGCCGCGTCGGTTGAGGCCTCGTAGCGTTGCCAATCCTCAAACCGGAAGAGGAGGACGTTCAATCCGTCACGGTTCTGTGCCAGGAGACTTTCCGGATCGAGAAGTTGCTGAAAGACCTGACTGTATGGGGCGAATTGGACCGAGGACGAGCGATGAAGTTCCTCGAACCAGAACCGAAGGTAAGGCTCTACCGGTTCCGCGGAAAATGTCGCGGCAATCCGAACACTGGATTGCACGGCATCGAGGCTGACCCGCTTGGATTCGAGTTCTTTCGGCAGTTCAAGTTGCGCGAGCGGAACCGCGGGATCATGGACGATTCGTTCGAGAAAGTGACAATACGCTTGGGTCAGCCACTTCACCGTTTCCGGCTTGAAAATGTCAGGGTTGTAACCGAATCGACCATGGATCGTGCCCTCTTTTTCGATCAGCAATACGAAAAGGTCTAGATCAGTGGTTCCCCTCTCCTGCCGTTCCGATTGGATGCTCAGTCCACCACCCAAATCCCAATGGACCGGCAGTTTGACGTAGTCAAACAGGACCTGTACGAGCGGGTTATATCTGCGGTCTCGCTTTGGCTGGATCGCTTCGACCAGTTTTGTGAAAGGAATGTCCTGGTGCTCGTAGGCTTCTATAGCTGTCTGCCGCACGCGTGCGAGAAGTTCCAGGAATGTGATCTCGTGCGGAATACTTGTCCGGAAAACGAGCATATTGGCAAAACAACCGATAATTTTTCGCACATCGGAACGATTGCGTCCACTGATCGGCACTCCCACCGGAATATCTTCTTCCCCAGAGTAGCGGTGAAGCAGAGCTTCGAACGCGGCCAGAAGGAGCAGGAACAACGTTACGCCTTGGGCTCGGGCAAACTTCTTCAACGGTTGAATCGAAGAGGCGGGCAACTCAAATGTTTCGGACGCTGGCCGGAACGTCCGTTTTTCCGGTCTCTCAAAATCCAGCGGAATGGAAAATGCCGGGGCAAGCGAGTGTAATTTGCTTTTCCAATAACTAATCTGCTTTTCCAACACTCCGTTTTGCAGATACTCCCGCTGCTGGGTTGAATAATCCACATATCGAACGGAAAGGGGTCGGAACTGGGGATCATTTCCGTCACGCAGCGCACTGTAAGTGGCGAAGATTTCTTCTCCCGCGATGAGTGCGGATTGAAAATCCGAAATGATATGGTGCATCACAGGTACGAATAAATGATCCTCCGGTCCGATACGCCATAGGGCTGCGCGAAAGAGTGGTTCGGTGAGATCGAACGGCTGCTGGACGTACTCGTCGGCCTGGCGGTGCGCTTGGTCAGCGCGTTTGGATTCTGGCAAATGCTGGAGGTCGATGACTTCCAGCCGCATCGTATATGTATCGGCGATGATCTGGCATGGTTGGCCGTCTTTCGGGTCTACAATGAAGGTCGTCCGCAGCGATTCGTGCCGTTCGACAACCCGATTCATGGCGAGCTCCAGCAGCGATGAATCCAGAGGACCACGAACCCGCAAGGGTCCAAAGATGTTATATGCGGGATTACCCGGTTCGACCTGGTCCAGAAACCAGTAGCCTTCCTGATTCACTGAAAGCGGGAAATTTGCGGGAATAGATTGTTGCGTCACCCAAGCACCTCTTCTACCTTGATAATTGCTCCATTTACATATGTGATTTTTCCCGCCGAATTCCCTCAGCCCTTTCATTGCTACAGACGGCGAGCAGCAGACTCATTTCATCGGCGCTCCGGTTGCCTGTCATCCTCCGACCAATTTGTGAATCTGCGTAAGGAGGATTCGTGCGTCGTGAGGGAAATTCACTGGAGTTGTCGCATTTCGAAGAGTTGGGGCTTCCGCATTCTCAATGCCGGAGGCCCCCCATTGATTTCGACGGTCAACTTGGCCTAGTGGAAAACTATATGAAACGGCTGGACTTGGTGTTCTTCGATGCGGGCGGCGGCCACCGGGCGGCGGCACACGCCTTGCGCTCTGTAATCGAGGCTCAGCGGCGCCCATTCGAGGTTCGGCTGCTGAACCTGCAAGAACTTCTGGATTCCATTGACATTTTTCGAAAGCTAACCGGCATTCGGCTGCAGGACCTCTATAACCTCATGCTGAAGAAAGGTTGGACCCTGATTTCGTCGCAGTTCATGGCCACCATACAGCTCGCGATTCGGTTGTTCCATCGGCGTCAGGTGGAGTTGCTGCAAAAACTCTGGCAAGAGAATCGACCCGATCTGGTGGTCTCCCTTGTCCCCAATTTCAACCGCGCTCTGAGGGAAAGTCTCGGCACCATCCCTTTTGTCACCGTTCTGACCGATTTGGCAGATTGCCCGCCGCACTTCTGGATCGAACGCCAGGTGCAACATCTCATCTGCGGTTCTGACAAAGCCATGCAGCAAGCTTTGGAACTGGAGCATCGGCGGGAAAAAGTGTTTCGCGTTTCGGGAATGATTTTAAATCCGGGCTTCTACGCAACACCGTCGCTTACTCCAGAGCAGAGGGCCTGCGAACGTGCCAAGATGGGGTTTCATCCCGAGTTGCCCATCGGCTTGGTGTTATTCGGGGGCCAAGGCGCCGCTGTGATGGAATACATCGCGCGTTCCCTTTCAGATCGCCAGTTAGTCCTGATCTGCGGCCACAATGACAAACTGGCAGACAAGCTCCGCGCCCCGTCGCATAACGCGCCACATTATGTTGAGGGCTTCACCAACGAGATTCCTCGCTATATGCAGCTAGCCGATTACTTCATTGGCAAGCCCGGCCCCGGCAGCATAAGTGAGGCGGTGTTCGCGCATCTGCCCGTGATCGTAGAGTGCAACAGCCGAACTTTGCAGCAAGAGCGCTACAACGCCGATTGGATCCGCGAGCAAGGCCTAGGAATGGTCCTGCCCGATTTCCGCCACATCGCTGACGCCGTGGATGCACTCCTGGAGCCGGCCGCCTATGACCGATTTCGCGCCGCTACTGAAAAACTGGGGAACCGTGCCGTATTCGAAATCCCGGATATTCTGGAACGAATACTGGCCCATTAGACTTTGACCGTAAAGACGGCGGATTCAGAGTCAAGCTCTCGCTGCGGGCTTTTTTCTTATGGATCGCCGAATCAGTTCATGCTGGGTACGGGCTTGGTGCAGACAACCTGGCCGAGCCAACATGTTCTAAATAGGGGGCGGACATTCGCAGCATCCACCGCCTCAGGGCAGGGTCGGGATAGGCTTTCAGAGCGGCGCTGCTTTGTTGCAGCAGGCTCGCCGCTTCCTTCTTATTTCCCAGCCTGGCCAAGCAGACGCCCAACGCGTTCTCCGGTTCGGCAATCTTCCACCCTTCCAGGGGGAATGGCTCGCTGTGCGCCAATTTGACCGCGTCGCGCAGAAGCGGTTCTGCAAGTTGCGCCTCGCCCTCCTCGGTCAGAACCTCTCCTAGCAAGGTCTCTGTCGCTATGATCTTGGGATGCCCGGGAGGCAACTGTTTCTGGCGAATTTCGAGGGACTTGCGCAAGTCGCCCTCTGCGCCGGCAGCATCCCCAGCCAGTTCCTTGGCAACCCCGAGATCCAGCAGATATAACGACTGGTTCAAGCTGGTGTCGCTTCCGACTTTGTGCTCAATGGCCATTGCCTGCTGCGCGTAGGATTGCGATTTGGCATAGTCGCCACGATCGCGCTCGAGTACGCTCAGGGAATTCAGAATGTTCGCGGTCCAGGCGTTGTCCGCGCCCACGGATTGGCGAATTGCATCCAGCGATTCATGGAAAATTTTGTCGGCTCCAGCATAGTTGCCTTTCTCTTGTTCGATCCGCGCCAATTTCGAATTCAATGTACCGTTCATGAGCCCATTGCCTTTGATCACCTTGCTGCGTACGGCATGGGCCTCACGCATGAGCGGCTCGGCGTGCTTCCAATCGCCGTCGTCGAGATACATCATCGCCATCGATTCCAGCCCGTAAGTGTAGTCGGCGGTACCGGAATTGATCTGCCGCATTAGGGCAACCGCCTTTTGCTGCTCGGCCATGGCTGCGCTTACATTACCGAGCTCCGCCAAAACATCGCCGTATTCATTCATCTGGTTGGCGAGGTCGGGGCTATCCGTTCCTTCCACCTTTTCGGTGATGGCCATGGCTTCCCGGATAAATTGCTCGGCTCCAGTGAAATCCCCCTTCTGATCAAGCAACGTGCCCAGATAAAAGCGCGCCTCGGCGGCGGCTTGGTTGTCGCGGTTCGGGTTGAGCGCCACCGATTCCCTAAGAAGGGTCTGGGCTTCGGCAAATTTGCTTTCGTCGCTCAAACATACTCCCAGGTCTGCCAGCACGGACGCGAGTTCATGGTTGTGGTTTCCCGGCGCCTTTCGAGCTGCGGCAACCGCCTCCCGAAGCAGCGCCTCGGCCTCGCCGAATTGGCCCTTCGTCATGTAAATGATCCCCAAATCGTTTGCGGTTTGGGCGAATTCCACGCTGGCCGGGCTCGTCTTTTTGCGGATGTCGTAAGCTCGTTTAATCAGTCCTTCGGCTTGATCGTACAGCCCCAAGGTGTCATAAGAGCTACCCACGTCGTCGAGAATGGCCGCCTCTACTTCGGGGATGCCGACCGGCTGGGTGTCAATGCGTTTGGCTGCTTGATCGAGCAGATCGCGGGCAGTGATGATTTTGCCTCTGGCCACCAGCGGCGACGCGGCTTCGAAGATTCCTCCCAAAAAGTCCCTCTCCTGTTTCGCCACTTGCTGTTGTTGTTCCGCGATCTGCCGTTCCCGGTTCGCCCGTCGGGCAAAAAGACCCATAGCGACGCTGAACCCGATCAGGGCAAGTACTCCCACGGCGGTCATCGGAACCGCGACCCGATGACGCCGAACAAACTTGCCCGAGCGATACCTCCACGTGTCAGCGCGCGCCTGGATGGAATAGCCGGTCAGATAAGCCTGGATATCACGCGCCAAAGCACCTACGGAGGAGTAGCGGCGCCCCGGTTCCTTGCGTAAGGCCATAAGAACAATGTGATCGAGATCCCCCTTTAACTTTTCGGCGTCGTCGCCGTTCTTATCTCCGCCGTCCGGCAAAGCGTAAACCTTGCTTGGCGGCGGTGGCTCTTCCTCGCAAATGATGCGGGCAAACTCGACCGGTGTTTTACTTGCCATGCGGAACGGCAGCTTGCCCGCCAGCAGTTCGTAAAGCAAAAGGCCCAGCGCATACACGTCGGTTGCGGTTGTAATCTGGTCGCCGCGGACCTGCTCAGGGCTGGCATAGTCGAGCGTCAATATTCGTTCACTCACCTGAGTGGCGCTAGGCGCGTCTGATCCCGGGTCGAGCAGCTTGGCGATGCCGAAATCCAGAAGCTTCGGAACCCCATCGGCCGTGACCAAAATATTGGCGGGTTTGATATCGCGGTGGATCACCAGGTTCTTGTGCGCGTACCCAACTGCCTCACAAACCGAGAGAAACAACTTAAGCCTTTGTTCAATGGAAAGGCGGTTCGCGCGGCAGTATTCATCGATGGGCGCTCCCTCCACATATTCCATCACCAGGTAGGGAATGCCATCGTTACTCAAGCCGCCATCGAGAAGCCGAGCAATGTTGGGGTGGTTCAGATTGGCGAGAATCTGCCGCTCGTTGCTGAAGCGCAACAGCATTCCCTTTACCACTCCGAGCCCGGGATGCATCAGCTTGATTGCGACCTGTTGCCGATAGGCCTCGTCCGCGCGCGTCGCCAGATACACGGTTCCCATGCCGCCCTCCCCGACCGGTCTCAGCAAACGATACGCGCCGATGCGCCTCCCCGCAGGCTGTGATGAGATGGTGCCGTGATGCGCCAGCTGCACAACCGCGCTGCGCGCGAAGGTCAGCGTCTTGTCGGAGGACTCGAGCAGCGACTCGATCTCTTTAAGCAGTTCCTGATTGCTGCCACAAGCTTGCTGAAGAAAGCCCGGGCGCGCTTTGGGGTCGAGATCTAACGCAGCATAGAAAAGCTCTTCGATGTGCCGCCACCGATCCGAGCCTTCCGGGAGTTCCATGGCTTGAACCTCACACGATCAACTTTGTGCCATTTCCCTATACAACCAAGCCTTGGCTAGCTTCAGTTCACGATGAATCGTTGCGGGAGAGACATCGAGCGCCATCGCAGTTTCGTCGTATGTCAGCCCGCCGAAAAACAATAGTTGAACGATGTCACTCTTGCGGGCGTCGAACTCTGACAGCCGCTGCAAAGCGTCGTCCAGCTCCAAGACGATCGCGGCGGATTCCGGTCCTACCAACACCGCTTCGTCAAGTGGAATGGGGGCTTCTCCGCTGCCTCGTTTCTGGCGGTTGTGCGATCGGGCGTATTCAACCAAAACTCGACGCAGGATGCGGGCAGCGATGGCGTAGAAATGCGTCCGGTCCTTCCATTCGATGTCTGCATCCACCAGGCGGATGTACAGTTCGTGGACGAGGTCCGTGGCCCGCAATGTGTGCCCGGGGCGTTCGCCCTGCAGATGCCTCCCCGCCAGCCGGCGCAGTTCCTCGTAGACCACAGGCATGAGCTGGTCGAGCGCGGCACCGTCGCCGCCTCTCCATTGGCGGAGAAGCCCAGTCACATTCTGGGAATCCGATGACATCCGCGTTTACTCTCCTCGAACGGAGCATACGCGGCGAAGTCTTCCTAGTCCTTGAGAAGTAAAAGTCGAACCGGAAGGCGAAGCTCTGTGAGAGCCCTTCGCTGCCGTCCCCACATCGCCGAGATTATAACCTACAGTATCCGCCTGAGATCACTATAAAACTTCCATTTTTATCAATCAGTTGCGACCTCCCCGAGGACCGGTGAGGGAATCTGTCACGAAAAATCACATATCCCAATGAAGCGAGTTGTAGAGGGATCATGTAAACCAGGTTCAGGCTGCAAGCGCCAGGCCTTCTGACTCCTTCAATTCCAGACAACTGAAGGAGAGAATCATGTCCCGCATGAAGATGTTGTTTGCTATGGTTTTGTTCACTGCATGTTGCGCAGCGCCAATATTTGCGCAAGATGCTCAACCGTCCACGACTGCGACCTCGCAGCAGGTGGTCCCCACCCTGGTGCACTTCAGCGCCACGCTCAACGATGGCAGTGGCAAACCCCTGACCGGTCTGGTGGGCGTGACGTTTTATCTCTATCAACAGCAAGAAGGTGGATCTCCGGTATGGATGGAGACCCAGAACGTGCAGGCCGGAAAGAATGGATCGTATTCGGTGATGTTGGGATCGACCACCAGTGAAGGTCTGCCCACCGATGTATTCGCGTCCGGGCAAGCACGCTGGCTGGGTGTTCAGGTACAGGGACAAGCCGAACAGCCGCGCGTGATGCTGCTCAGCGTCCCTTATGCGTTAAAAGCGGGGGACGCCCAAACCATTGGCGGCTTACCACCTTCGGCCTTCGTCAAAGCCGACGTGACTGGCTCTAACAACTCTCGCAAGAGCAAGAACAATCCGGCGAACGAAAGCCAAAATTACATCCCGGTCTTTACCGACGGGTCCGGCGATCTCGGTAACTCCATCCTCTACCAATTGGGTTCAACCGAAGTCGGCATTGGCACGACCTCACCATCGGCTACATTGGAAGTCAATGGCACGACCAAGTTCGACGGACTGGCGAACTTCGCCTCCGGTCAGAGCTTTCCTGGAACTGTCACCGGCATCAAAGCAGGCACCGGAATCAGCGTAACTGGCAATGCCAGCGATCCCACGGTTGGCATCAACACGACGTTTGCCAACGAATATTACGCGCAGTTGAAGGCAGCCAACACGTTCACCGCTAACCAGATGGTGAATGCCAACTTGACCGCAAAGCAGCTGATATCGAGCGCCCCCCAGGGCACCGCACCTCTAGAGGTAACTTCCACTACGCAGGTTGCAAACCTGAATGCCAGTCTGCTGGGGGGAGTTCCGGCCACGAGTTTCGCAACGGTTGGATCAAACAGCTTTGTGGGAAACCAAATGATCACCGGCAACTTAAGCGTGAATGGTTCCAGCACGCTCACGTTGGGAACCAACGGCGGTGGATTGACGATCCAGCCGGATTGTTGCGGCTATCAGGCCCCCAATATCCTGGGTGGATCGAGCGGTAACAGCATAGCAAGCGGCGCATTTGCCGCGACCATTGCTGGCGGCGGAGACAGCGCAGACGGCTTCAATACAGTCTCGGTTCCGGGGGGAACAGTCGGTGGTGGTTCCGGCAACGCAGCTAGCGGCAGCGGAGTGGTCACCGGCTGGTCGACGGTCTCAGGCGGGTATCAAAACAGCGCCAGCGGACTTAACGCAACTGTACCCGGAGGCAAAGGGAATCAGGCACAAGGCTCGTACAGTTTCGCTGCTGGACAGAATGCGACTGCCCAGGACGGCGGCGCTTTTGTCTGGGCGGATGCGTCGGAGGGAAACAGGTTGCAGGATATTGGTCAGAACTCATTCGTCGCGCGAGCACTGGGCGGATTCAACTTCATCAACGGCTATGACGACCATGGTAATATCACTCCCTCTGCCACTGTCTCCATCACTAATGGCGGGCATTTGGGAATCGGCACGACTTCACCCGGCTCCAACTTGGAAGTGCAAGCTACCAACCAGAACAACCTCGGACCCAGCGTGACTCTCACCAACAACGCCATCGGTCAGGGAACCGCGTCTTCACTGGATTTCAACACGTATCCTCCCACCTATGGCCTGTTTTACAACCCCACCGCTCGCATTCAAGCTGCGGACGATGGCAATTTCAGCAGCGTCATCACATTCCTGGCCAACAAAGATGGCGCCCCCAACAACGGGCTGAGAACGACAATGACGATTGATTCCTCCGGCAATGTCAATGTCATCGGGAACCTAAGCAAAGGTGGCGGCTCGTTCAAAATCGACGATCCACTCGATCCGGCGAACAAATATCTCTATCACTCGTTCGTTGAATCGCCCGACATGATGAATATTTACAATGGCAACGTGACCACTGACAGGCATGGCCTGGCTACTGTGGCGCTGCCAGAGTACTTCGATGCCCTGAACCGCGATTTTCGCTATCAACTCACGGTGATTGGCAGATTCGCGCAAGCGGTTGTGGCAAAGGAAATCAGCAACCATCGCTTCACGATCAAAACCAACAAGCCAGGCGTGAAAGTTTCCTGGCAAGTTACAGGCATTCGTCAGGATGCCTATGCCAATGCACACCGCATCCCCGTAGAAGAAGACAAGCCGCCGCAGGAACGTGGGCGTTATCTGCACCCCGAACTATTTGGCGCCGGACCGGAACAGGCAATTGGTGCTCAGCTGGTGTCGCCTTCGGAAACAGGCAAGGAGGTGAGCGAAGCCGTCAATCGTTAACCATCAAGCGTTGACGCATCCATCCCGTCCGGAGAACCTGCCGGACGGGATTTGTTTTGCGAGCGGATTCAGTACGCATTCGATCATCCCACCAGAATTTTTCGTCCCGCATGAGGGGATTCCCCACGAAAAGACACATATCCAAGTGAAGCGAGCTGTACAGGGGCCTTACAAGCGACCTCACCTGAGGAAACGAAAACCTTCTAGCTCCTTCAATCCAAAAAAATATCTCAAGGAGAGCATTATGCCGCGCCTCAAACTGTTGTTCACTGTAGTTCTACTCGCCGCCTGTTGCGCATCGTCGACCTCCGCGCAACAAGCGCAAACAGCAACTTCAACCTCGACAGACTCGCAACAAGTAGTCCCCACTCTGGTGCATTTCAGCGGAACGCTCACCGACCCTACCGGCAAACCACTCAGCGGCCTGGTGGGTGTGACGTTTTATCTCTATCAACAACAAGAGGGTGGATCGCCGGTTTGGCTGGAAACCCAGAGCGTGCAGCTCGGAAAGAATGGATCGTATTCGGTGATGTTGGGATCGACCAGCAGTGAAGGTCTGCCGACTGACGTATTCGCGTCGGGGCAAGCACGCTGGCTATCCGTGCAGGTGCAGGGACAAGCCGAGCAGCCCCGCGTGATGCTGCTCAGCGTGCCCTACGCACTGAAAGCCGGTGATGCGCAAACCATCGGAGGCCTGCCAGCCTCGGCCTTTGTCAAGGCAAACCAGAACGGCCACTCGTCGGGCAGCAAAGGTAAAGCCGGGATCGAAACTCAGAATTACATTCCGTTATTTATCGATGGCTCGGGCGATCTCGGTAACTCCATCCTCTACCAATTGGGTTCAACCGAAGTCGGCATTGGTACGACGACACCGGCAGCCACCTTGGAAGTCGCTGGCACCGGCAAGTTCGATAGCCTCGTAAGCTTCGCCAGCGGACAGACATTTCCCGGCACGGTCACCGGTGTCAAAGCGGGCACCGGGATTAGCATCACCGGAACCGCCACCGATCCGACGGTGGGCATCAACACCACTTTCGCCAATGAATTCTATGCACAGCTGAAAGCGCCCAACACTTTCACCGCGAACCAGACGGTGAATGGAACCCTGACCGCAACCAACTTCTCCGGCAACGGTTCAGGGTTAACAAACGTCAATGCTTCGGAGCTGGGCGGCGTAGGCTTAAGCAATATCCCGCAGCTAAACGCGGCCAACACTTTCACCGCTAACAATCTCTTCGAAGCCACGATGCAGGCCAACCAGGTGCTGTCTCCGAACGTCGACTCTACCGTGGATGTGGCCACGGATATCAACGGCACCAACAAAGGGTCACTCTCTCCCGGCCTGCGGTTAGGCTCTCTCACCGGCGGCGAAGGAATTTCTTCGGCACGACCCAACGGCTCTCCGAACCAGTATGGCGTCGATTTCTACACAAATTACACCAATCGCATGTCA
>Ga0335073_10000128_pt1 | contig 85652 bp, 71 predicted proteins | sample Lox_Sample_22_FD_207093 | JGI IMG/M metagenome (GOLD analysis project Ga0335073, IMG submission 207093) | Soil microbial communities from Loxahatchee National Wildlife Refuge, Florida, United States - Lox_Sample_2.2 | ecosystem: Environmental > Terrestrial > Soil > Wetlands | place: USA...
AGCATGCGCCGGTCGCGCAGCGCGACGTCCGCCATGTCGCCGATCTCGACGCCATCGACGAACACCATCCCGGCCTGCTCGCGCGCGCCCAACCGTGCCCGGCCGTTCGCGGCGATCTCGAGCGGTACGCCGTTGTCGGCCTGGAAGACGTCCTCCGGCGCGACGCCCACTGCCTCGGCGAGCCGGGCGTGCAAACGCAGGCGCTTGAAGTCGCCGTGAAACGGCATCACGTAACGCGGCTTGACGAGGTTGAGCATCAGCTTCAGCTCCTCGGCGTAGCCGTGCCCAGATGCGTGCACCGGCGCCTCGGCGGTCGTGACGACGTCGCAGCCGATGTGGTAGAGCCGGTCGATCGTCTCGTTGACCGCGCGCTCGTTGCCCGGCACCGGCGTGGCCGAGAACACGACCGTGTCGCCCTCGTGCAGCTGCACCTGCGGATGGTCGCGATAGGCCATGCGCCGCAGCGCGCTGAGCGGCTCGCCCTGGGACCCGGTCGAGACGATCACGATGCGCTCGTCGGCGAAGTCTTCGAGCTCGCGCAGCCCCACCAGCAGGCCCTCGGGCAGCTCGATGTGGCCGAGCGAACGCCCGATCGCGACGTTCTTGCGCATCGAGCGCCCCACCAGCGCGACCTTGCGGTCGAGCGCCTGCGCGGCGTCGACGACCTGCTGCACGCGATGGATGTTCGAGGCGAAGCTCGTCACCACGATCCGCCCCTCGCAGCGCGCGAACACTTCCTCCAGATGCGGCCCGACGACTGACTCCGACGGCGAGAAGCCGGCGCGGTCGACGTTCGTGGAGTCGCCGCACAGCAGCAGCACGCCCTCGCGGCCGAGCTCGGCCAGGCGCGAAACGTCGGCCGGCGGCCCGTCGACGGGCGTCTGATCGAACTTGTAGTCGCCCGTGACCAGGACCGTGCCGAGCTCCGTGCCGAGCGCCACGGCGCCCGAGTCGGGAATCGAGTGGGTCATGTGCACGAGCTCGACCTCGAACGGCCCGAGCTCGAGCACCTCGCCCGTCTGCAGATCGCTGAGCTCGACATCCTTGAGCTTGTGCTCCTCGAGCTTGGAGCGCGCCATCGCGAGCGTCAGCGGCCCGCCGTACACCGGCGGCTCGGCCCCGTGTTCGCCCAGCTCGCGCAGCACCCACGGCAGCGCGCCGAGATGGTCCTCGTGACCATGCGTAACGACGATCGCCTCGATCTCGCGTGCGCGCTCGCGCAGATAGGAGAAGTCCGGCAGCACCAGATCGATGCCGACCATCTCCGGGGTCGGGAAGCGCAGGCCGACGTCGATCACGACGATCCGCCCGTCCTGCTCGACGACCGTCATGTTCTTGCCGATCTCGCCCAGCCCGCCGAGCGGCAGGACGCGCAACGACGCGCTCACGCGGTGGAGGCTCCGGCGGGCGCGGCGGGATCGCCGGCGTCGAGCAGCCGATGGCGCACCAGCATCGCGCGCACCTGGGCGAGCTCGTGCTCGGTGGCGTCCACGATCGGCAGGCGCGTGGTCCCCGCGTTCAGTCCGAGCATGTTCAGCGCGGCCTTCGTGCACGTCGGGCTGGACGTCAGGAACAATGTCTCGTACACGTCGCGCAGGGACGCGTCGATCGCGTGGCGCTGCTCGGGCTCGTCGACCATGCGGCGCATCTCGCGGCCGACCACATGGCTGGACACGAGCACCCCGCCGGCTCCGCCGATGTCCAGCGTCCGTGCGAACGAACCGTCATCGCCGGCATATATCGCGAGTCCGTCGATCGTCTGCAGCTCCTGCGCGTTGGCCTGCTTGACGCCATCGATGTGCTCGATCTGCGCCAGCTCGGCCAGCAGCTCCGGCCCGATGTTCGTGCCGGTGCGAGCCGGGATGTTGTACAGCAGGGTCGGCCTGTCGGTGGCTGCCGCGACAGCTTCGTAGTGGCGGCGCAGCCCCAACGGGCTGGGACGGTTGTAGTAGGGGGTCACCGAGATCAGCGCGTCCGGGCCGAGCTCGGTGGCGCGTTCGGTGAGAAAGATCGTGTGGCGCGTGTCGTTGGTGCCGACGCCCGCGACGATCGACTTCCCCGCCGGGCGCTCGGCGATCGCGAGCTCGATCAGGCCGAGCTGCTCATCGTCGCTGAGCGTCGCCGCCTCGCCCGTCGTCGCAGCCACCACGAACCCGTCGGAGCCGTGTGCCGCCAGATGGGCCATCAGCGCAACGAACGCCTCCTCGTTGACCCGCCCCTGTGCGTCGAACGGCGTCACGATCGCGGTCAACACCTCGCCAAGCCCCAGATCCGGCATGTCCGCAGTATTTCACGCCGGCCGCCCGCTGCCGGTCGGCGACAACCACTCAGGACAACAGCTCGCCAAGGCCGACGAGCGGCGATTCCGCGAGCCCGCCGACGCGACGCACGGCCAGCAGCACGCCCGGCATGAATGCCTCGCGCCCGATCGTGTCGTGGCGTATCGACAGCGTCTGACCGAGGTCGCCGAGGATCACCTCCTGGTGTGCGACCAGCCCCGGCAGCCGCACCGAGTGAACCGGCGGCTGCCGTCCGCCGCGCGCGCCCGCGATCAGCTCGGCGGTCAGCTTTGCCGTCCCGCTCGGCGCGTCGAGCTTGGCGTCGTGATGCAGCTCGATGATCTCGGCGCTCGCCATGTACCGGGCGGCCTCGGCGGCGAAGCGCATCATCAGGATCGCCCCGATCGCGAAGTTCGGCGCCACGATCACGTTCGCCGGCGTGAGTCCGGCCGGCGTACGCGCGCGACGCAGCGGCTCGATGTCGAACCCGGTCGTGCCGACCACGGCGTGCACGCCGGCCTGCACGCAGGCGAGCGCGTTGGCGAGCGCGGTGTCGGGCCGGGTGAAGTCCACGACCACCTGTGCGGCGGGCAGCACATCCTGCAGCGTCGTCCCGAGCAGCGGGTCGGCGCGCCCGACCAACTCCATGTCCTCGGCGCCTTCGACCGCGGCACAAACCGTCGTCCCCATGCGCCCCGCCGCGCCGGCGACGGCGACGCGTATCACACTGCCACCTTCTCCAGCGGCCGCAGCGCGCGGCGAAAGGCCTCCTCGTCAGGTCCGATCCCCGCCGCCGACAGGTTTGCGGGCGCGTACAGCTCGCGCGCGAGCTCGCGCAGATCCGCGACCGTGACCGCATCGATCCGATCGACGATCTCGTCGATCGAGAGGATCGGCATGTCGCCGAGCAGCGCGCCGCCGAGGCGGCTCATACGCGCGGCCGTGGACTCCAGCGAGAGCGCCACGCGCCCCTTGAGATTCTCGCGCGAACGCTCCAGCTCGGCGGGACTGGCCGGATCCTCGAGCAGTCGCTCGAGCTCGCCGGCCACCGTCGCGAGCGCCTCCTGCAGGTTGTCGGGGCGCGTGCCGACGTAAAGGCCGACCTCGCCGGTGCTCGCGAACTGGCTCGAGAACGTGAACACCGAGTAGGCCAGGCCCCGGCGCTCGCGCACCTCCTGAAAGAGCCGCGACGAAGACGTCCCGCCCAGCACGCCCTCGAGCACGCGCAATGCGAAGCGCCGCTCGTCGTGACGCGAGATGCCACGGCCGCCGAGGCACACGTGGTACTGCTCGGTGTCCTTGCCGGCAAATCGCACCCGCCGCTCGAACCGCGGTCCGGGCAGGTCGGTGGTGGGGTCGCGGGCCGGACCGGGCTCGGCGTCGGGGTGCCCATCCGCGGCCATCTTCGCGCCGGCGTCGGCCTCGGTCCCTTCGCGGCCGACGCTCGCGCCATTCAACGCGCCGGACCGCCTGCCGGGCGCGCCTGCCGAGAGCGGATGGGCGCGCGCGAGCTCGAGCAGCGCATCGTGCTCGACCGAGCCCGCGGCCGCGATCACGATCCTCGGGGGCGTGTAGCGCTCGGCGTGAAACTCGCGCAGCTGCTCGAGCGTCACGCCACCCACCACGTCGGCCGTGCCGATAGTCGCGCGTCCGAGCGGGTGCTCCCCGAACACCGCCCCGCCGAGCAGGTCGAACACGCGATCCTGGGGGTCGTCTTCGTACATCGCGATCTCCTCGAGCACCACCTCGCGCTCGGCCTCGAGATCTTCGAAGCGCGGCCGCCAGACCATCTCGGCGGCCACGTCGAAGGCCCGCTCGAGATGGCGGTCGAGCACGCGCGTGTACAGCGACGTGCTCTCGCGGTCGGTGCCGGCGTTGATCTCGGCGCCGAGCGCGTCAAAGATCTCGTCGATCTCGCGCGAGCGATAGCGATCGGTGCCGCGAAACAGCATGTGCTCGAGCAGATGGGTGATGCCCGCCTGAGCGTCGCTCTCCATCGCCGAGCCGGTGCCGATCCAGATGCCGAGCGCGGCCGAGCGCACGTTCTCGACGCGCTCGGACACCACGCGCACGCCGTCCGCCAACGTGCTCACGCGATGCTCGTTCACGCTCGCGCGCTGCTCGCTCATGCTTCGGTCTCGACTATCGGTCCTATGCGCCCGCCCCTCGCGCGTTCGCGGGTCAGCCCGAGCGGGCTAGTAACGATCTCGATCCCGGTCGCGTCCGGATCCGTGGCGGGGACGGCCGGAGCCGCGCTCGCCATCCTGCCGGCGACCGCGTCCGCCACGGCCGTTGCTGGCCGGCCTGCCTGCGCCCGCCCCGTCGCGCGGGGGCCGCCCGCCGCCGCCGCCGGCGCTCACCCGCTCGAGCTCCTCGACAGACATGCCGGCGATCTCGGGATCCCCGGTCAGGCGCAGACCGATCCGTCCGCGCTCGCGGTCGACCTCGACCACGCGCACGTTGATCTCATCGCCCTTGCTGAGCACGTCCTCGACGCTCTCCACGCGCTCGCCCGGCGAGACGTTGGAGATGTGCAGCAGCCCGTCGGTGCCCTTGGTGAGCTCGACGAACGCGCCGAACGTGGTGGTCTTGACGACTTTGCCGAGATACTCGTCGCCGACCTCGACCTCCTTCATCATCAACCGGATCCGCTCGAGCAGCGCGTCGGCGAGGTCGCCGTTGGCCGAGTAGATCAGCACCTGTCCGTCGTCGCTGACGTCGATCTGCGACTCGAACTCCTCTGACAGGCCCCTGATCGTTTCGCCGCCCTTGCCGATCAGCATGCCGATCTGCGACGGATCGATCTGGATCGTCTGGATGCGCGGCGCGAACTGGCTGAGCTGCTCGCGCGGCCCCTGGATCACGTCGGCCATCTTGCCGAGGATCACGTCACGCGCGCGGCGTGCCTGGGTCAACGCGTCGCGCAGGATGTCGAACGTGACGCCGGCGATCTTGATGTCCATCTGCAGCGCCGTGATCCCGCGCTCGGTGCCCGCCACCTTGAAGTCCATGTCACCGAGGTGGTCCTCGACCCCGGCGATGTCGGTCAGCACGATGTAGTCGTCGCCCTCCTTGATCAGGCCCATCGCGATCCCCGCGACCGGACGCTTGAGCGGGACGCCCGCGTCCATCAGCGACAGCGAGGAGCCGCACACCGACGCCATCGAGGACGAGCCGTTGGACTCGAAGATGTCCGAGACCACCCTGATCGTGTACGGGAACTGCTCGATCGAAGGCACCATCGGCACGAGCGCGCGCTCGGCCAGCGCGCCGTGGCCGACGTCGCGCCGCTTGGGCCCGAGGCGACCCGCCTCGCCGACCGAGAACGGCGGGAAGTTGTAATGGTGGAAGTAATACTTTTTCGTCTGCAGGCCGAGCGTGTCGAGGCGCATCTCCTCCTTGAGCGTGCCCAGCGAGGCCACGCTCAGAGCCTGCGTCTGACCGCGCGTGAACAGCGCCGACCCGTGCGTGCGCGGCGCCACGCCAACTTCGATCGTGATGTCCCTGATCTCGTGCTCGGCACGTCCGTCGGGACGCTTCTTGTGCACCGCGATGCGCTCACGGATGATCGACTTCTCGAGCCTGTCGAAAACCAGCTGAACCGCCGCGGCACGCGCCTTGGCCTCTTCCAGCTGCTCCTCGCTCGCGCCCTCGCCGGGCGCGGGCGCATACTGCGCGAGCACCGCCTGCGCCGCGGCCTCGGTGGCCTCCTGGCGCTCGAGCTTGTCCTCCACCTGCGTGGCCTGGTCGATCGCCTGGCCGTGTGACGCGCGCACCTGCTCGAGCAGCTGCTCGTCGACCTCGGGCGCCTGCACCGCGGTCTTCTCGCGGCCGACCTTCGCGGCGAGGTCGCGCTGCAGTGCGCAGAGCTTCTTGATCTCGACGTGCGCGATGTCGAGCGCGTCGAGGATCTCGGCCTCGGAGATCTCGTTCGCGCCGGCCTCGACCATCAGGATCGCGTCCTCCGAGCCGGCCACCACCAGATCGAGATCCGAGCCGCCCGCCCGGGCCTCGCCGCCGTCTCCGTTCTCGCCGCTCGTCTCGCCGGCAGCGCTTTCGGCGCCGGCGAGGTCCTGCTCGCGCGGGTTCACCACGAAGTTGCCGTCGACCTTGCCGATCCTGACGGCGCCGACCGGCCCCGCGAACGGCACGTTGGAGATCATCAGCGCCGCAGAGGCGCCGTTCATCGCAAGGATGTCGTAGGGGTGCACGTGATCGACCGAGATCGGGATCGCGACCAGCTGCGTGTCGTAGCTCCAGCCCTTGGAGAACAGGGGGCGCAGCGGGCGGTCGATCATGCGCGCCGTCAGCGTCGCCTTTTCACCCGAACGGCCCTCGCGCTTGAAGAACGAGCCGGGTATCTTGCCGGCCGCGTACATGCGCTCCTCGACGTCGACCGTGAGGGGCAGGAAATCGACGTCGCGCTGGGCGCCGGCCGTCGCCGTCGCCAGCACCATCGTGTCGCCCTGACGAACCACCACCGCACCGGAGGCCTGCTTGGCCATCCTGCCCGTCTCGAACGAGATCTCGCTACCCGCGATCTCCACGGAGACCCGCGTAACGGCGTCACTACTGCTCATATGCTCTGCCTTCCTGTTCCGCCCGTCGGAGAGGGCGCCGGATGGCGCCTGGCGGATCGTTTCTTTTTCTCTGTTCCCGAACGTCCGGAGCTTAGCGGACCCGCAGCCCGCGACCCGGCTCAGGTGACCGCGGCGGCCGCCAGCCCTTCGCGCAGCCGCTCGACCGCAGGAAGCTCGGCCGGCGTCGGCGCCTGATAGCTCCAGCGCACGACGCCGTCGGGACCGAGGATCACCAGCGCCCGTTGCGGGAAGCCGCCGTCGTGCAGGACACCGAAGGCCTTGCAGGCTGCGCCCTTGGGCTCGAAGTCCGATAGCTGGGGAATGCTCACAGCGAGCTTCTCGCGAAACGCGCTCTGCGCGTACGAGCTGTCGCACGACACTCCGTAGATCCGCTCGCCACCGCCGGTCAGCTCGCCGAGGGCCTGCTCGTACAGCTGCAGCTGATCGGTGCACACCGGGCTGAACGCGAACGGATAGAACACCAGAATCGTCGTATGGCCCAGCAGGTCCTGCTCGCTGAAGCCCTCACCATTCTCGCGCGCCAGCCTGAACGCGGGCGCGGGCGTTCCGGGCTCGACTACAGACAACCCGCCTCCCGAGGCGGTCGTGGGTCGAGCGGGGCGCGGACGCAGGGAGCGTGGCGACCGAACCGGGAGACACTCGCGCTTACGCGCTCGCATCCCCGAACCGGCCAACACGCGAGCGACCGAGGACAAAGCATCCGCGACGTGCCCACGATCGCCTCAGCTCACTTACGCAGCCCGAGCTCTTTGATCAGCGCCCGGTAGCCCTCGAGATCGTGGCGCTGCAGATAGTCCAGGAAGCGACGGCGTCGGCCCACCAGCATCAGCAGACCACGGCGCGAGTGGTGGTCTTTCTTCTGCTCGCGCAGATGCTCGGTCAGATGGTTGATCCGCTCGGTCAACAGGGCGATCTGGACCTTGGTTGAGCCGACGTCACGCTCGCTCGACCCGAACTGGGCAGCAAGCTCACGCTTACGCTCACTGGTTAGTGCTGGCATTGCGGGCACGGTAGCAGAGCGTGAGCCCCCGCCGGTCAGCGCGCCGCGAGGATCTCGCGCGTGCGCGCCACGTCCTCGTGCATCTGCGCGATCAGCGACTCGGAGGTGTCGAAGCGCCGCTCGCCGCGCAGGCGCGCGATGAATTGCAGCTCGAGCGTGCTGCCGTACAGATCGTCGTCGAAGTCGATCAGGTAGGCCTCGATCAGCTCACCGCGACCGGTCGCGAAGGTGGGCCGCACGCCGATGCTGACGGCGGCCGCGACGCCCTCGCCTGCGGTGCCGCCGCTCGCGATGCATGCGTACACGCCGTGGCCCGGGCAGGCGAGCGCCTCGTCGGGCACCAGGTTGGCGGTCGGAAATCCGAGCTCGCGTCCGCGCTCGTCGCCGTGCACGACCTCGCCGCGCAGCCGAAAGGGAGCTCCGAGAAAGCGGGTGGCGTGTTCGACCTCGCCGGCGAGCACCAGCCCGCGGATGTGGCTCGAGGACACGACCTCCCCGTCGATTTCAAGCAGCGGGCGCACGACCGTCTCGAACCGAGGGTCGGCCGCCAGCATGCGGGCATCGCCCTGCGCGCGGTGTCCGAAGCGGAAGTTCTCACCGACCGCCACGCGCCTGGCCCCGAGCCGCTGGACGATCACCTCGTCTACGAACTGCTCTGCCGAGTGCGCCGCCAGCGCCGGGTCGAACGGGATCACGATCAGCTCCTGCACGCCGAGCCCGGCGATCAGCTCGGCCTTGACCTCGAGTGTCGTCAGCAGCTTCGGCGTGTGCTGCGGCGCCACCACGGAGACCGGGTGCGGATCGAACGTGAGCACGCTCTGGGACCCGGCGATCACCGCGCGATGGCCGAGGTGCACTCCGTCGAACGTCCCGATCGCCACGCTGCGCCCGCCCCCCTCGCTCGGCTGTACGTCGGGCAGGCGCGTCAGCTTCACGGACCGAAGCCTATTGGGCGATCCCGCCGTCCATCGGTTCGCGGGGCCGTTGCGCAGGCAGGCTGTAGCTCTATTGCGCGGCTGCGGGCTCGCGGACCGCGACGAGCACGCGCTCCGGTGCGAGCAGCGGCGGGTCGGGCCAGCGCTCGCCGCGAACCGGCGGCGCGCTCGCCTCGCCGACCTCGAACGGTCCGATCGCGGTGCGCCGCAGCTGCTCGCAGTAGGCGTCGCCCAGATCGGCGATCAGCGAGCGCACGTAGGTCCCGGCCGAGCATTCGATCGCAAAGCCCGCCCGCGGGTGGGCGGGGTCCCGATCTCGCCACAGCTGCTCGAAGCGGTAGACGGTGACGATCCGCTGCGGGGGCTCGAACTGCTCGCCGCGCCGCGCGCGACGATAGGCGCGCTCGCCGCGGATCTTGACCGCCGAATAGCGCGGCGCCCGCTGCGCGAGCTGGCCCGTGGGCAGCACGAGCGGATCCGGCGGCAGCCTGCCCGTGTCGGTGATCTCTCCCTCGGGATCGCCGGTGCTCGAGGTGGCGCCGAGGCGAGCGACCGTCTCGTAGCGCTTGGGCAGCGCCATCAGCGCCTGCTGCATCTTGGTCGCGCGTCCCACGAGCACGATCAACAGCCCGGTCGCGAAGGGATCGAGTGTGCCTGCGTGGCCCACCTTCACGCCGGACAGTGCTCGCTTGACGGACGCGACCACGTCGTGTGAGCTCATGCCCGCAGGCTTGTCGATCAGCAGCACTCCCTCGGGCGCCGCGGGCGCATGTGCGCCTCGATCGGGTCCCGGTGCGCCGGCGCTGGAGCTCGTGCTCGCGCTGGGGCTCGACCCCGTCACGCGGGCGCCGGCGCGGGATGCAGCTGCTCGGCGATCGCGCCGCGCAAGAACGCGATCAGCTCGCTGAGCTCGAGCGTCGTGGAGAAGCCTGCCGCGCGACGATGCCCGCCGCCGGCCTGGCTGCGAGCGATCGCCGAGACATCCACGTCGTCGTCGCTCGCGCGCAGCGACACTTTGTGCTGGCCGCCGCGCGGGCCCGAGCCGAGCTCGCGCACAAGCGCCGCCACCTTGGTGCCGTGCACGGCGCGCAGATGATCGACGATGCCCTCGGCGAAGCTGTCCTGGGCGTCGAGCTTGCGGAAGTCCTCGGCGCTCAGCGCCGCCAGGGTCAGCTCGCCCGCATCGAAACGCTGCATGCGCCCGAGCGCGAGCGCGAGAAGCAGGACCTTGGCCTCGGGCATCTCCTCGTACAGGCGCCGGTAGACCTCCTGCACGTCCACGCCGGCCTCGATCAGCTCGGCGGCCATCAGATGCGCGCGCGGTCCCGTGTTCTCGTACATGAAGCGGCCGGTGTCGGTGATCAAGGCGATGTACAGAGCCTGCGCGATCGGCGGGCTGGCCTCGAGCTCGAGCCCGTGCATCAACTCCCAGACGATCTCCGCCGTGCAAGAGGCGCTCGGCACCACGTAGTTGAGCGTGCCGAAGCGCGTGTTGTCGTGATGGTGGTCGATGTTCAGCACGTGGCGCGCACGCTGCAGCGCCGGCGCCGAATTGCGGTCGATGTTGCCGCAGTCCAAGAACACGACAGTACGCTCGGCGATGTCGCTGGGCGGTTGTTCGATCACGCCCTCGAGGTCGAAGAAGTCGCGATACTCGTACGGCAGCGGCAGGTCGCCGGCAGCGACGAACATCACCGCGTCCTTGCCGATCGCACCCAGCAGGCCGTGCATCGCCACCAGCGATCCGAGCGCGTCTCCGTCGGGGCTCTCGTGCGCGGCCAGCACGAAGCGCCGGTCGCTGCGCAGTCGCTCGAGCACCTCCTCGCGGGCCTGTGCGAGGCTCTCCTCGCACAAGGCGCCCGCCGGGCCGTCGTGCTCTTCGGAGGCCTGCACGAGCCGGCCGTCCTGACCGGGCGTCGGCGCGGCCCCCGCGGTGCGCTCGCTCACGAGCCGGCGCCCTCGTCGAGCAGCGCCTGCACGCGCATCGCTCGGTCGGTGGTGTCGTCGTAGACGAACTCGAGCGTAGGGGTGCGCTTGAGTCGCAGCTCGCCCGCGATGCGCCCCTGCAGATATCCGTGTGCGCTGCGCAGCCCGGCGAGCGTCGCCTCGCGCTGAGCAGCATCGCCGAGCACACTCACGTACACGCGCGCGTGGCGGAGATCGGCGCTTGTTCTGACATCCGTAACGGTCACAAATCCAACCCGCGGGTCCTTGAGCTCGATCGCGAGCGCATCCGCAAGCACCTGGCGGACCCCCTCATCGACGCGACGCATGCGTCCCGACGAGCCCATCCTATCCGGTCGCGATCCGGCGACGGACAGGTGCCTGCAAAGTCATCGATCTCAGGACAGTTCGCGCTCTTGCAGGCGCGTCTCGTACGCCTCGAGGATGTCGCCCTCACGCAGGTCCTGGAAGTTGGCGAGCACGATTCCGCACTCGTATCCGGCGGCCACTTCGCGTACATCCTCGTTGAAGCGACGCAGGCTCCCGATCGTCGTGTCCTGGATCACCGTGCCGTCGCGCACCACGCGCGTCTTGGCACCGCGCACGATCTTGCCCTCGGTCACGTACGAGCCGGCGATCGTGCCGATCCGCGAGGCTCGGAACAGCTGGCGCACCTCGGCCTGGCCGAGCGGCGTCTCGACCTCGGTCGGCTCGAGCATGCCCTGCATCGCGGCGCGCAGCTCCTCGATCGCGCGATAGATCACCGAGTACGAGCGAATCTCGACGCCCTCGCGTTCGGCGGCCTGGCGCGCTTCGCCGACCGGGCGCACGTTGAACGCCAGGATCAGCCCCTGCGAGGCGGCCGCCAGCATCACGTCGGACTCGTTGATGCCGCCGACGCCGCGGTGGATCAGGTTGACCTTGACCTCCTCCTGAGGCAGCTTGGCGATCTCGTCCTCGATCGCCTCGAGCGAGCCCGCGACGTCGGCCTTGACGACCAGGCCGAGCTCCTTGACGGCGCCCTCCTGGGCCAGCTTGAAGACGTCTTCGAGCGAGATCTTGCGCCCCGAGCGCCGTGCCAGCGCCTCGGTCTTCAGACGGTTGGCGCGCTCTCCCGCCAGCTGACGCGCGCGCCGCTCGTTCTCGACCGCCCGCACCAGCTCGCCGGCCTCGGGCACCCCGTCGAAGCCGAGCACCTCGACCGGCTGACCCGGCGTCGCGCGCTTGACGCGCGCCCCGGTGAAGTCGCTCATCGCGCGCACGCGCCCGAAGCTCGCCCCGGCGACGAGCGCATCGCCGACGTGCAGCGTCCCGCGCTGGATCAGCACGCTCACGACCGGCCCGCGGCCCGGGTCGAGCTTCGACTCGATCACGGTTCCCGATGCCGGCGCGTCGCTGTTGGCGCGCAGCTCCTCGAGGTCGGTCACCACCTGGATCGTGTCCAGCAACGAGTCGAGGCCCTGCCGGGTCTTGGCGCTGACGTCGACGAACTCGATCTCTCCGCCCCACTCCGAGGGCTGCAGACCGTGCTGGGTCATCTCGGTGCGCACGCGCTCGGGCTGGGCGCCCTCCTTGTCGATCTTGTTGACAGCCACCACGATCGGGACATCGGCCGCCTTGGCGTGGTCGATCGCCTCCTCGGTCTGCGGCTTGACCCCGTCGTCAGCCGCCACCACGATCACCGCCAGGTCGGTGACGCGCGCGCCGCGGGCGCGCATCGCGGTGAACGCCTCGTGGCCGGGCGTGTCGAGGAACGTGACCTCCTTGCCGCCGTGATGCACCTGATAGGCGCCGATGTGCTGTGTGATCCCGCCCGCCTCGCCCGCGGCCACCTCGGTCTCGCGGATCGCGTCCAGCAGCGAGGTCTTGCCGTGGTCGACGTGGCCCATGATCGTGACCACGGGCGGGCGTTCGACGAGATCCGTCTCGGCGTCCTCGAACGTCTGCTCGACCTCGACGTCGTCGGCGGCGTGCACGATCTCGATCTGCTTGTCGAACTCCTCGGCCAGCACCTGAATCGCCTCATCGGACAGCGTCTGCGTGAGCGTCGCCATCTCGCCGAGGCCCATCAGCTTCTTGATCACCTCCGGCACGGGCGTGCCCAGATACTCGGCCACGTCCTTCACTGTCGAGCCCGAGTTGACGCGGATCAGGTCGGTGGCCTCCATCGCCGCCGTGTCGATCGGGGCGATCGTCTCGTCGTAGGTGCCGCGCCGGCGCCGGCCGCGCCGTGGCCGGCGCTGGGGCTGATTGGCCGGCCCGCCCTGCTGGCGACGCGACGCCTGCGAGTCGATCACCACGCGCCGGCGCCCGCCCGGCGTGCCTCCGGGCGCGCGCTCGCCGGTGCGCGAGTCGCGCGTCGGGCGTACGCGCTCGGGACCGGCGGCACCGGCGGCCGGTTGTCCCGGCGTCGCGGCCGGTGGCTGTTGTGGTGCGGACGGCGCCGGCGGCGCGGCCGTCGTCGCGCTCGGCATCGGGCTCGCGGCGGTCGTGGCCTGTCCGAGAGCCGCGCCGGCGGCTGCGCTGGTTCGCGCGTCCGTCTCAGCATTCGGCTGCGCCGCCGTCTCGGCGCCGGGGTGTGCCTGCGTCTCAGCGCTTGGTGCCCGCGAACCCGTGGGCGCGGCGGCAGACTGGGGCGCGGCGGCAGACCCGGGCGCGGTTGTCTGCGCCTGCGCGTTGCCGTCGGCGCGGGCGCCGGGACCCGTGCCTCGGTCGCGACCTGCGGTGGCCTGGGCGGCGCCTCGGTCGGCGCCGTTGGAGCTCGATCGGGCAGCCTCGCCGGCCACGGCCACAGCCGACCCGCCGTTGCCGAGCGCCTTCAGCGCGAGGGCCTCCTCGACCGAGGACGAGGCGGTCTTGGCCTCGACACCGGCGGCCTTCAGCCTTTCCAACAGCTCCTTGCTGGCTAGTCCGTGCTCCCTGGCGATCTCGTGAACGCGCTTCTTGCTCATACGCTCACCGATTCTACGGGCCGTCCTGCAGCTCAGCAGGAGCCGCCCCGGGGGCGACGCTCGCCTCGCCGTCGTCTGCCAGATGGATCGCGGGCTCACCGGGCTGCAAGCCATCGTCGATGCCGTTGTCCGTCGCGGGCTGTGCCCGCTCGCCGTCCGGGGCCGCCGCATCCGGCTCCCCCGCCGGCGGAGCCTCGTCGGGCTCGCCGTCGCGCACGCGCTCGACGACCTGTTGTTCGTCTTCCGCTGCCGCAGAGGCACCCTCCGGCGCGCTGTCCGCAGCGCCGGGCGCGTTGAGGTCGGCGACCTTGTCGCTGCCGATCGCGGCCAGCGCCTGATGGGTCTCCAGACCGCAGTAGCGCGATCCCGCCAGCGCGGCATTGGGGCAGCGCCTGCCGTTTGACAGGATCGCCGCGCAGCGGCCTCCGAGATCCTCCTCCTCGTAGGCGTGCTCGGCCTCCTCGGCGGCGAACTCGGTCTCCGAGCGGATGTCCACGCGCCAGCCGGTCAGGCGCGCCGCCAGGCGGGCATTCTGTCCTTCGCGCCCGATCGCCAGCGACAGCTGATCGTCGGGAACGATCACGGTCGCCTGCTTGGCCTCGTCGTCGACCAGCACCTCGCGCACGCGCGCGGGCGACAGCGCCTTGGCGACGAACCGCGCCGGCTCGTCGTTGTGCGGGATGATGTCGATCTTCTCGCCGCGCAGCTCGGAGACGACCATGCGCACACGCGAGCCGCGCGGCCCGACACACGCGCCGACCGGGTCCACGCCGTCGGTGTGCGACACGACCGCGATCTTCGAGCGATATCCGGGCTCGCGTGCGACGTTGGCGATCTCGACGAGCCCGTCCGCGATCTCGGGCACCTCGAGCTCGAACAGCTTCTTGATCAGCTCGGGATCGCGTCGCGAGACGATGATCGACGGGCCCTTGGTCGAGGGCGAGACCTCCTTGATGACGGCCTTGATCCGCTGCGAGTGGTCGTAGCGCTCGCCGTCCACCTGCTCGGACTTCGGCAGCAGCGCCTCGACGCGTTCGCGCAGCTGCACGAGCGTGTAGCGCGAGTCCGACTGCTGCACGATGCCGGTGATCAGCTCGCCCACGCGATCGCGGTATTCCTCGTACATCATGTCGCGCTCGGCCTCGCGAATGCGCTGCAGGATCACCTGCTTGGCCGTCTGCGCCGCGATCCTGCCGAAGTCGTCGGGGGTGACGTCGCGCTCGTCGATCTGGTCGCGGTATTCCGCGAACTTGGCGGGGTCGATTTCCGGTTCCTCGGGTTCGCGCATCTCGCCGGTCTCGGGATCGATCGTGGTTTCCTCGTCGATCGTCTCGACGATCAGATGTGCCTCCAGGCGCTCGGGGATGATCAGTTCGATCACGCGGAAGTCGGCCGTCTCGCGATCCATCTCCACGCGCGCGTACTTGGCCGAGCCGGGCTGCTTCTTGTACGCGGACAGCAGCGCGTCCTCGAGCGCGACCATCAGCTTCTCGGGCTCGATGCCCTTCTCACGCGCCAGCGCGTGCATCGCCTCCAGAATCTCGCGTGACATATCTATCTACTCCTCGACGAGGTTCGAACGACGTATCTCGGTGTAGGGGATCGTCACGACCCCCTCGTCGGCGGCCAAGGTGACCTCGCGCTCGGAGGCTCCCACCAGCTCGCCGGTGAAGCTCTTGGTGGCCCGCGCGCCAGCGCTCGCGGGTTCGGCGAGACGTTCGGCGACGGTTTCGGCCGGTGTGGTCCGCGCGCTGCCGAGCACGGCCTCCGCGGCCGCGACCCTCCGCCGGGGGCGCGAACCCGCGGGCGCCTGTCGCCGCGCCGGGCCCGTGACGGGCGTGCGGGTGCGCACCCTCACGCGGCGCCCGACGAAGCGGCGGAAGTGCGCGGGCTTGGTCAGCGGCCGTTCCGCGCCCGGCGAGGAGACCTCGAGTGAGTAGCGCTCGCGCAGCTCGTTCAGAGCGCCGCTCACGCGTTCACACAGGCCGAGCGTGACCCCCTCGGGATGATCGATGAACACTCGCAGCCGGCGCCCGCCGACCACCTCGGCGAGCAGCACCTCGACCTCGGGCTCGCTCGCGGCGAGCCGTCCTTCGATATCCGCCTGCAGCGTTGTCATCGGGTCGTGCTTACTCCTTCGTGGTGGTGCCTGGGCGGTCTCCCTGAGTCCTTGCGAGCCTGGTCCTGGCGTAAAAAAAGCGGGCCGGCGCCCACTCTCGGCACTGCAGCCGGCATCCTTCACACCGGCACGAAAGCTCTCCTGCGAGGATAGCAGCGGCAGGGCGGCATGGTGGCGAGCGTCACGAGCGCTGCACGAGACGGCCCAACGGACCCTTGCCGAGCTTCACCGCGGAGCGCAACCGGCCTGCGCGAGGGTCACAGGGTGCAGCGCCGGTTCGGACTGGCCGGGCAGGCAGCCGATCGGCGCCCGCGTCAGTCGCCGTGCGCGGCGCGCCGCGCACGATCGCGGTAGCGCCTGTAGTCCTCGCGGTCGGGACGCAGCGAGCACGCCAGCGCCAGCGGCTGACAGGCCTCGCGGTGGCGGCCGAGCAGCTGCATCGAGCGGCCCAGGCAGAAGAGCGCGTAGTCGTTGGTCGGAGCGCCCGCCGCCACGGCCTCGAACTCGGCGGCCGCGCTCTCGTACAGCCTGGCGTGAAACAGCGCCCGGCCGAGCGCCTCGCGGATCGACGCCTTGTCCGGCTCGAGGTTGCGAGCCCTGCTCAAGGGCACGATCGCGGCCTGGTGATCGCCGTGCTCGAGCAGCTCACAGCCCCTGCGGTAGAGGTCGTACACGCTTTCCATGCTGTGCCTACTTTAGGGCGGCCGTTGGCGGTGCGCTGCGCCCGACCGGGGCTCAGTGCTCGGCGCGCAGGCGCGCAACCGTGTCGAGAATCGCCTCGGCGATGACGTGCTTGGCAGCGCGCGGAATCTGATCGCGCCCGCGCGCCGTCAGGATCGCGACCTCGTTGTGCTCGGCGCCAAAGCCGATGTCCGCGCGTGAGATGTCGTTGACCACGAGCGCGTCCAGTCGCTTGTCGCGGAGCTTGCGCTCGGCCTGCGCGAGTCCGTCCGGGCCGTGCTCGGCGGCGAAGCCGACGAGCGTCTGGCCGTTGCGCCGGCGCCCGGACAGCCCGGCCAGCACATCGGCGGTCGGTTCGAGCTCGAGCTCGAGGCGGGCGTGCTCGTGCTTCTTGATCTTGCCCTCGCGCGCCGCCTTGGGTCGAAAGTCGGCGACGGCCGCCGCCATCAGCAGGACATCGCAGGCGGGAAACTCGCGCTCGCACGCCTGCTGCAGCTCGGCGGCCGTGGCGACCTCGCACCACACAGCCCCCGGGACGGGCGCCAGCGCGACGTTGGCGGCGACCACCGTGACCTGCGCCCCCCGCGCCATCGCCGCGCTCGCCAGCGCCAGGCCCATGCGTCCCGACGAGCTGTTGCCGAGGAACCTGACACTGTCGATCGGCTCGCGGGTCCCGCCCGCGGTGACCAGCACCTTCAGGTCGCCCCAGCGACGATCGGCTCCGCTCGCGACAGCGGCTGAGCCGTCGGACGCGGCGACCTCGCCGCCTGCTCCCGCCAACGTCGCCTCGCAGACGGCCAGGATGCGCGCGGGCTCGGCCAGGCGGCCAACGCCCTGCTCACCGTGCGAGGCCAGCCGGCCGGTGTCCGGCTCGACCACCACCACGCCCCGCTCGGCGAGCGCGCGCAGATTCGCCTGCGTGGCGGGATGCTCGTACATACGGTTGTTCATCGCAGGCGCCAGCACCAGCGGGCAGGTGGCGGCCAGCGCACAGCTGCCGAGCAGGTTGTCGGCCAGGCCGTGCGCCAGCTTGGCGATCGTGTTGGCGGTCGCCGGCGCGATCACGTAAACATCGGCGTTCGCCACCAGCTCCAAATGACCGAGCGGTTCGTGCTCGGGCGGGCGCTGGCCGGGGAACGCGCCGCGCGCGGGGTCGCGTTCGAACTCGCTGGCCAGGACGGGGGCGCCGGTGAGCGCGGCGAACGAAGCCGGGCCCACGAATCGCCGGCTCGTTGGCGTCTGCACGACCCGCAGCGAGTGTCCGGCAGCGCTCGCCAAGCGTACGAGCTCGAGTGCCTTGTAAGCGGCGACGCCGCCGCTCACGCCGAGCAGGATTCGGGACATGGCCTACAGGTTTAGAGCCCGCCGCGACGGCTGGCAAGTCGCGCGCGCGCAGTTGCGCGCCGCCGACCGGCTCAGCGGTAGTGGTACTTCAGCTTCCCGGCGGCTACCTCCTCGAGGGCAATCGTGAGGTAGTTCTTGGACGCCGTATCGACCATCGGCGGCGGAAACTCGTCGAACGCCCCCTCTCCGAGGTTGTGGTAGTAGCTGTTGATCTGGCGCGCGCGCTTGGCCGCCACCAGCACGCTGGCGTAGTTGGAGTCGACGTTCTGCAGCAGCCTGTCGATGCGGGGAGAGATCACTTGTGTGGTGCCTTTCTTGGGTGTCCAGCGATTGTAGTCGGCTGACGACCTCGGCCCCCACCCGCTCTCGCGAGCGCCCAAGTCTCGCGCCGTGCGTACGCGCGCGTGCGCGCGTACGCACGTAGCTCGGTGGCCGAGCTCTGTACCCGGGGGGTCTGAATCCGTCGGTCCGGCCTGCGGCCCAGCCTCGCCTCCGGTGGCCGGGGCCCGTCGGTTAGTCCAGCCTGCGGCCACGCGTCGCCTCCTGTGGCCGGGCCTCATCCGTCAGTCCAGCCTGCGGCCGAGCCTCGCCTGCTGTGGCCGGGGCCCGTCGGTCAGTCCAGCTCGCCCCGTACGATCCCGGCCAACTCCTGCAACGCATCGTCGAGACGATCGTTGACCACCACATGCTCGAACTCGGGCTGCGCTTGCAGCTCCTGCTCGGCGACACTGAGCCGGCGCTGGACCTCGTCGCTGTCGTCGGTCCCGCGGCCCACGAGGCGTGTGCGCAGGGCCTCGAGCGAGGGTGGCGCGATGAATACCTGCACGGCGTCCGGCATCGCTGCGCGTACCTGCCTGGCGCCCTGAACCTCGATCTCGAGCACCACGGGGATGCCCCGCTCGATGCGCTCCTGCAGCTCGCTGCGCAGCGTCCCGTAGCTGCGCCCCGCGTAGTCGGCGTGCTCGACGAACTCGCCGCAGCGCACGCTGCGATCGAACGCCTCGCGGGTGAGGAAGTGGTAGTCGACGCCGTCCTGCTCGCCTGGACGAGGGGCGCGCGTGGTGGCCGAGACGGACAGCGCGAGCTGCGGCAACTGCTCCATCAGCCCCCTGATCAGCGTCCCCTTGCCGACTCCCGAAGGGCCGGTGATCACGAATACTCGAGCCACGCCACGGAAGTTAGTCGCGCGCGCGGCGGAGCCGCCCGAGGGCTCGGCGGGCCGGAGCCGCCCGAGGCTCGGGCGGGCGTTTGCCGACTGACCGCACGCATCCGACCGCCGGCCGGCCGCGAGCCAGGCCCGCCCCGCCCTTGCAGTCCATCGGGTCGTGCGTCAGCGACGCAGCAGGCTGACGAGCTCAGAGCGCTGGCGCTCGGACAGGCCGCCGATCGTCTTGCTCGGGGAGATCCGGCAGTGAGCGAGGATCTTGTTGACCTTGACGCGTCCGTACTTGGGCACGGCAAGCAGCATGTCGAAGACCTTCGCCGTCTCCAGATACTCCGGCGGGTTGAGCAACAGCGCGTGGATCGAACGCCGGCCGGCCTTCAGATCGCGCTTCAGCTGGGCGCGCTTGGTGCGGATCAGGTTGGCGCGCGCGAGCGCGTCCATGCGTTGGTTGAGCGACCGCTCAGGAGCGACGAGCTGTTTGGCGGGAGTTGTCTCGGTCGCCAGCGCCATGGGCGGCGAGTCTACACGGCGGGACGCCTCGATCAAGGGCAAGTACCCAATTCAGCTCTAGCTCAACTCGAGGTTCAGGCGTATCGAGGCTCCTGGACGGTGGCATGGGGCTTTTGCAGGGGTTTTTAATTCGAGCGAAGAGACGGGTAAGCCGCGCGGTCCGTCTGTCCCGAATCACGATCAGCGCACAGGCCCTGGGCGATCTCCGCTCCTACCGCAGGATTTCTGAAGCTCTCGGTGCCGACGGCCACCAGCTTGGCTCCGGCGTCGAGCAGGTCCCTCGCATGCCCGGCATTTTGGACGCCGCCCATTCCGATCACCGGAATCGCAACATGCTCGGCGACGATCGCCACCTGCGCGAGCGCGATCGCGCGGATCGCCGGACCGGACAGGCCGCCCGTGCCGGCCCCCAGCCACCGGCGCGATCTGCCACCGTCCGCGCGCGGCGCGAGCGCCAGCGCTCGCAGGGTGTTGATCAGCGACACCGCGTCTGCTCCGGCCTGCTCGGCCGCTGCAGCGCAGCCCGCCACGTCGTCGGTGTTCGGTGTCAGCTTCACTATCAACGGCTTGACCGTGTGCGCGCGAACCGCGTCCACGACCTCGCCGAGCAGGCGGGGATCCGAGCCGATGTCGAGGCCCGTCTGCACGTTCGGGCAGGACACGTTCAGCTCGATCGCGGCGATCTGTGAGGGCTCGTCGCAGGCGGTCACGAGCTCGACGAGCTCCGCGGCGCTCGCGCCCATCACGTTCGTGATCAGCGGCACGGGCAATCGCGCCAGCTCGGGAAGATCCTCGGCGATGTAGCGCTCGAGCCCCTTGTTCGGCAGTCCGATCGAGTTGATCAGGCCCGCGGGCGCCTCCCACAAGCGCGGCGGTGGATTGCCCGCACGCGGGCGCAGCGTGATCGTCTTCGAGACGAACGCCGCGAACGGGAAGGCCGCGTCGAGCTCGGCGCCGAACGCGCGCCGCGCCGCGATCGCGTCGAACGTCCCCGAGCCGTTGATGATCGGGTGCGCAAGCTCCAGGCCGCAGAAGGAAGTGCTCTGGCCGGCATCCGGCCGGCCATGCTGAGAACGATGGTCATCATCCGGATGACCGTGACCGCGCCCGGCGGCGCTCTGGCCGGCATCCGGCCGGCCATGCTGAGAACGATGGTCATCATCCGGATGACCGTGACCGCGCCCGGCGGCGCTCTGGCCGGCATCCGGCCGGCCATGCTGAGAACGATGGTCATCATCCGGATGACCGTAACCGCGCCCGGCGGCGCTCATTCGAGCGCTCCCGCGTACTCCTCGACATGCGACAGCTCGGCGGCGTCGATCACGGGGCCGTCGATGCACACGCGCAGGTAGCCCCCGCGGCGGCGCGGCACCGCGCAGCCGTAGCAAGCGCCGAAGCCACAGGCCATGCCCGCCTCGAGCGCGAGCTGCGCGGGCACGTGCTCGCGCTCGCAGATCGCCCGGACAGCCTCGAGCATCGCGGCGGGCCCGCACGCATAGACGACGGCGCGCGGATCGCGGCGCAGCTCGGCCTCGAGCAGCTCGGTGACGAAGCCGCGATGGCCGACCGAACCGTCGTCCACCGCCACCTGAGGATCGGCAAACAGGGTCGCGCTCCGCGCGCGCTCCTGATCGCGAAAGCCCAGCAGGACGGTCGGCCGCGGCCGGTCATCAGAGGCGTCCCGACAATCGAGCTGCACGGCGCCGTTCGCAGCTGGCGTCCGCAGGGCGTCCTGCCAGATCAGCAGCGGCGCGATCCCGATCCCCCCGCCGACGAGCAGGGCTCGCCGTCCCGCCGGCGGGGGCGTGAAACCGCGACCGAGCGGCCCCAAGGCCCACACCCGCTCGCCCGTGCCCAGCTCGCACAGCCGTCTGCTCGCAGGCCCAACGTCCTCGAGCAGGTACTGCGTCTCGCCATCCTGGAAGCGGGCCACGGAGAACGCGCGCGCCAGGTAGGGACGCTCGTCCTCCCCTCCGCCCCAGTGCTCGGCGGCGGCCAGCATCGTGAACTGGCCCGCGTCTGGAGCCGGCCCGTCCGGGTCGGCCATGCGCAGCACGACGTACGCGCCGAGCCCGTGGTTGGCGGTCACGGTCAGCAGGCGGCGGCGCAGGCTAGCGTGGCTCACCGGCGGTCTCGTTCATCGATGCAGCTCTTGCAAGCACAGCACTTGTGGCTCACCGCCCGCGCGCGCCCGTGCGATCGCGCGGGCCGCGCTGACCCCGGCGGCGAGCGTGGTCAGGCATGGGATCCCGTGCATCACCGCAGCGCGCCTGATCTCCCATCCATCCGTCCGGGCGCCCGAGCCGGTGGGCGTGTTCACCACCATGTCGACGTCTCCTCGCTCGATCCAGTCGACTACGTGCGGCGAGCCCTCGCCGATCTTGTTCAGCCGCTTCGCGGGCACGCCCATCCGCGCGATCGCCTCGGCGGTGCCGCGCGTCGCGACGATCTGAAAGCCGCAGTCGTGCAGCGTCTGGGCGACCGCGAACGCGCCTGCCTTGTCGGAGTCGGTCACCGAGATGAACGCCGTGCCCTCGCGCGGCAGCGGCACTCCGGCGGCGGCCTGCGCCTTCGCGAACGCGGTCGGAAAGTCGCGCGCGATCCCCATCACCTCGCCGGTCGAGCGCATCTCGGGCCCGAGCACGGCGTCGGCGCCCTCGAAGCGGTCGAATGGCAGCACCGCCTCCTTGACCGAGACGTGGTCGCCGTAGCCGAGCCCCTCCCGCCCCTGTGGCAGCTTCAGCTCGGCCAGCTTCTCGCCCAGCAGGATCCGGCAGGCGAGCTTGGCCAGCGGCACGCCCACCGCCTTGGACACGAACGGCACGGTGCGCGAGGCTCGCGGGTTGGCCTCGATCACGTACAGCTCGCCGTTGTACACGGCATACTGGACGTTCAGCAGGCCGACCACTCCGAGCGCCAATGCGATCTCGCGCGTGGCCGCGCGGATCTGGCCCAGCATCTCCTCGCCCAGCGAGTGCGGCGGCAGCACGCAGGCGCTGTCACCCGAGTGCACTCCCGCCTCCTCGACGTGCTGCATGATGCCCCCGATCCAGACATCGCTGCCATCGCAGATCGCATCCACGTCCACCTCGGTCGCGTTCTCGAGGAAGCGGTCCAAGAAGATCGTGCTGGGCCGGGCGTCCGGCCCAGCGGTCTGATCCGGACGTGAGCCTTCCGGGCTCCCGTGCGGGGCCGCCGTTGGGGGCGTCTGCGACGGCTCCAGCTCGCCGCCGAGGTTCGGCAGAGCCTCTCGATTGAGGTAGTCGGCGAGCGCCTCGCGCGAGTACACCAGCTCCATCGCGCGTCCGCCGAGCACGTAGGAGGGGCGCACCAGCAGCGGATAGCCGACCTGGTCTGCCTGGGCCAGCGCCTCCTGCACCGAGCGCGCCGTGCCATACGGCGGCGCCTTGTAGCCGAGGCGGGTGAGCAGCGCGCCGAAGCGCCCGCGGTCCTCGGCCAGGTCGATCGCCTCGACGCTCGTGCCCAACAGCCTCACGCCCGCCGCGGCCAGTCCGGCGGCGAGCTTCAGCGGGGTCTGTCCGCCGAACTGCACCACCACGCCCTCGGGTCGCTCGACCGCGACCACGCCGAGCACGTCCTCGAGCGTGAGCGGCTCGAAGTACAGGCGATCGGAGGTGTCGTAGTCGGTCGAGACGGTCTCGGGATTGCAGTTGATCATGACGGCGTCGCGCCCGGCCTCGCGCACCGTGGCGGCGGCGTGGACGCAGCAGTAGTCGAACTCGATGCCCTGACCGATGCGGTTGGGCCCGGCGCCGAGGATCACGACCGAGGGGCGCTCGCCGCGCGTTATCTCGTGCACCGCTCCGCGCCCGGGCTGCGGGCGCTCCCAGCCCGAGTAGTAGTAGGGCGTGCGCGCGGGGAACTCGGCCGCGCAGGTGTCGACCGAGCGAAACGAGCGCTCACCCGCGAACGGCGCCCGCGGTTCCTGTGCGAGCCTGCACAGCTCGCGCAGGAACCATGGGTCGATGCGCGTGAGCTCGTGAAGCTCCTCGACGCTCACGCCTCGGCGCAGCAGCTCAAGAATCGCCTCGAAGCGGTCGGGAGCCGGGATCGCTAGCCCGTCCAGCAGGGTCTGCTCACTCACCTGATCGAGTCGCGGAGTCTTGTCGAGCTCGCGCGAGCGCAACGCCTTGGCGAACGCCTGGCCGAACGTGCGCCCGATCGCCATCGCCTCGCCGACCGACTGCATGTGCGTCGAGAGCCTGGCTTCGGTGCCCGGGAACTTCTCGAACGCGAACCGCGGCCACTTCACGACCACGTAATCGATCGTCGGCTCGAAGCACGCCGGGGTGACGCCGGTGATGTCGTTGCTGATCTCATCCAGTCGGTAGCCGACGGCCAGGCGCGCGGCGATCTTCGCGATCGGGAAGCCGGTCGCCTTCGAAGCGAGCGCCGAGCTGCGCGACACGCGCGGGTTCATCTCGATCACGAGGATCTCTTCGCTGCCCGGATCCACGGCGAACTGGACGTTCGAGCCGCCGGTTTCGACGCCGACCGCGCGGATCACCGCGATCGCCTGATCGCGCAGGCGCTGATAGAGGTTGTCGGTCAAGGTCTGCTGGGGCGCCACGGTGACGGAGTCGCCGGTGTGCACCCCCATCGGGTCGATGTTCTCGATCGAGCAGACGATCACGACGTTGTCGGCGCCGTCGCGCATCACCTCCAGCTCGAACTCGCCCCAGCCCAGCACCGACTGGTCGAGCAGCACCTGACCGATCGGCGAGACCTCGAGCCCACGCGCGACGATCTGCTCGAACTCCCGCTCGCTGCGCGCGATCCCGCCGCCGCGCCCGCCAAGCGTGAAAGCCGGCCGCACGATGCAGGGCAGCCCCAGACGGGCAAGCGCCTGTCTTGCCTGCTCGAGCGTCGTCGCGATCGCGCTGTCGGGCATCTTCAGGCCCGCGCTGCGCATCGCCGCCCCGAACAGCTCGCGGTCCTCGGCACACGCGATCGCCTCGTAGCTGGCGCCGATCAGCTCGACGCCGTGACGCTCCAGCGTGCCGTCGTCCTGGAGCGCCTTGGCAAGGTTCAGCGCCGTCTGGCCGCCGAGCGTCGGCAGCAGCGCGTCCGGTCGCTCGCGCGCGATCACCTGCGCCACCGGCCCCGGCAGCAGCGGCTCCACATACGTCGCGTCGGCCAGCTCCGGGTCGGTCATGATCGTCGCCGGATTCGAGTTCACGAGCACGATCTCGTAGCCCTCCTGGCGCAGCACCTTGCACGCCTGCACGCCGGAGTAATCGAACTCGGCCGCCTGCCCGATCACGATCGGCCCCGACCCGAGGATCAGGATCTTGCGGATGTCATCCCGTCTAGGCATAGCCCCGCCCGGCATCCAGACCGTCCTGCCGATCCGAGGGAACGGCCTCACGCCGTCCTCGAGCGGGCCGGTCGAGCCGGCCCTCTGTGACGGCCATGATCCGCGCGAGGAAACGGTCGAACAGGTACTTGCTGTCGTGCGGACCCGGCCCGGCCTCGGGGTGATACTGGACCGTGCCGCCGGGCACGTCGAGCAGCTCCAGTCCCTCGACGGTCCGGTCGTACAGATTCACGTGCGAGAGCTGGGCCTCGCCGAAGTCCGTCTGCCAGCGCACGGGCGCGTCGTCGTCGATCGTGCGCGCCCCGTTCGGTCCCAGGGCGGCAAAGCCGTGGTTCTGCGAGGTGATCTCGATGCGCCCGCTCTCGAGGTCCTTGACCGGATGGTTGGCGCCGCGATGGCCGAACGGGAGCTTGAACGTCTCCAGACCGACGGCCCGGCACAGCAGCTGGTGTCCGAGACAGATACCCCACACCGGCTTGCGCCCGACTATCTCGCGCACGGTCTCAACGACGTACTGGAGCGCCGCGGGATCGCCGGGCCCGTTGGCCAGGAACACGGCATCGGGATCCTCGGCCAGCAGCTCGCCCGCCGAGCTGGTGCACGGATGCAGCGTCACGGATGCGCCACGCGCCAGCAGCTCGCGCACCATCGAGGCCTTGATGCCCGTGTCGAGCACTGCGATGTGCGGACCCCGGCCGGGGGCGCCGTGGCGACTGATCGCCGCGGGCGTCACCTGCCGCGCGAGATCCTGTCCGGCCATCGGCGGCTCGGCCTCGACCAGCGCCCGCGCCTCGCGCTCCGACAGCGACGCTCCGAACACGCCTCCGCGCATGGCGCCGCGATCGCGGATGTGCTTGACCAGGGCGCGCGTGTCGACGCCGCTGATCGCCACGACGCCGCAGTCTCGCAGCCACTGCAGCCAGCCTCCCTCGGCGCCGGGCGCATCCTCGCGGTCGCAGGCCTCGCGCATGATCGCCGCGCGCGCCCACGGCCGCTCGGACTCCATCGCCTGCGCGCTGACCCCGTAGTTGCCGATGTGCGGATAGGTGAACGTGATCAGCTGCCCGGCGAACGAGGGGTCGGTCATCGACTCCTGGTAGCCGCTCATCCCGGTGGTGAACACGACCTCGCCGACCGCGTGTCCGTCGGCCGCGCAGGCCGTGCCGTCAAACCGCGTGCCGTCGTCGAGCAGCACGTAGGCGTTGGCGTCGTTCACGTCCGCGCTCAGATGATCAGCTTTTGGACGGCCTTGAACTCCGGCGTGCCGGCACGCTCGAGCAGCTCGAACACGACCGCCTCGACCGTGCTCACCTCGGCGCCGGCCCGCTGCAGACGCTCGAGGCCGCGCTCGTAGTCGATCTGATGGCGTGACCCGACGGCGTCGGCGGGCACGTGCACTTCAACGCCCTCGGCGAGCAGGTCGTGCACGGTCTGGCTGACGCACACGTGCGTCTCGATTCCGCACACGACCGCCTGGGTGCGCCCCTGCAGGTCGAAGCCGTCTGCGCGCGCGGCCGAGAACACGGTCTTCTCGATCAGCCGCTCGCGGCTCTCGCCCGCCGCAGGCTCATCGGTCACCGTGGCGAGGCCCACCTCGGGCGCGGTGTGGCCGAGCCCTTTCGGGTACTGCTCGCTGACGATCAGCGGCAGCCTGAGAATGCGCGCCGCCTGCACGAGCTTGCCGGCCCCGTCCACGACGCCCTCGAACGAGGCATACGGACGAAACCCCTCCTGGACATCGACCACCACCAGCGCGGCGCGGTCTCGCTCGAGCAGGCTCATCGACATCTCCCTCCCCCGCCGCTCATGCGGCGACCACTGAGAACACGGGCTCGCGATAGACCACGCCGCCGGCGGCCAGCGTCAGCAGCACGCGCCCGCGCAGGCGCCGGCCGGCGAAGCAGCAGTTCTCGGAGCGGCTCTCCCAGCCGTGCTCGCCCGCGATCAGCTCCGCGTCGAGATCGATCAACGTCAGGTTCGCCGGCTCGCCCGGCGCGATCGTGGCCGTCGGCAGCTCGAACAGCGCGGCGCCCGCGGTCATCCGTTCGATCAGCGTGTCGAGCGCGAGCTCGCCATTCAGGACCAGGCCCGTGTACAGCGCCGGGAAAGCCGTCTCCAGCCCCGTGGTCCCCATCGGCGCCTGCTCGAAGGGCACCTCCTTCTCCTCGCGCGCATGGGGCGCGTGGTCGCTCGCGACGCAGTCGATCGCGCCGCTGCGCAGCGCCTGCACGAGCGCGCGGCGATCCTGCTCGCCCGCAAGCGGCGGGTTCATCTTCATGCGCGTATCGAGCTCGCGCACGCTCTCGTCGGTGAGCAGCAGATGGTGTGGAGTCACCTCGCAACTGACCCGCGCTCCGTCCGCCTTGGCCCGTTCGACAGACGCCACCGAGGCGGCGCAGCTGAGGTGCTGGAAGTGCGCGCGCGCCGACTCGTACAGCGCCAGCTCGGCGTCGCGCGCCACCATCGTGGACTCGCTCACGCTCGGGATCCCGCCGATGCCGAGCGCCGCGCTGACGGCCCCCTCGCGCATGCAACCGTCGCGCGAGAGCGTCGGGTCCTCCTCGTGCAGGCTGAGCACGCCGCCGCACAGGCGCTGGTACTGCATCGCCTTGCGCAGCATCCCGGCGCTCGCGACGGGCAGGCCGTCGTCGCTGAAGCCGACCGCGCCCTCGGCGCGCAGATGCGCCATCTCGGTCAGCTCCTCGCCGCGCTGCCCACGGGTGATCGCCGCCATGAACCCGACGGGAACGCAGGCCTCCCGTGCAGCCGCCTCGCGCAATGACCCCAGCAGCGGCGCGGAGTCGATCACGGGGTCGGTGTTCGGCATCGCGATCACGCCGCCGAATCCCCCCGCCGCGGCGGCTCGCGTGCCGCTGCGCAGATCCTCCTTGTGCTCCTGACCGGGGCTGCGCAGGTGCACGTGCGGGTCGAAGAAGGCGGGCGCCAGCAGCCGTCCCCGCCCATCGACCAGCTCGATCTCCTGCAGCGGCTCTCCGAGCGAGCCGGCCTCGGCCAGCGCCGCGATCTTGCCGTCGCGCACCAGCACGTCGCGGCGCGCGTCGAGTCCCATGCGCGGGTCGAGCACGCGCACGTCCCGCAGCAGCAGCTGGGCCGGCTCGACCGGCCCGTGCGAGAGCAGCTGACCAGCCATCACGCGGGCTGCGGCTCGGGCAGGGGATCGTCGGCCGGCGCTCCCTCGACGCGGGCAGCCATCGGATCGGCGGGCGCCGCCGTCGACCCCGTCCCCGAGCCGGCCGAGCCGGCCAGCAGCTCGTACAGCACCGCCATGCGCACCACCACCCCGGCCTCGACCTGAGCGGCGATCACGGCCTGCGGCGAGTCGACCGCCTCACCGGAGAGCTCGATACCGCGATTCACCGGACCGGGATGCATCAGCACCTGCTGCGGCTGCAGCCGCCGGCCGTTGATCTGATACCAGGCGGCGTACTCGCGCAGCGAGGGCACCCACGTCTCGTTCATGCGCTCGCGCTGCATCCGCAGTGCGTACACGACGTCGGCGGACTCGAGCTCGTCGAGCGTGTAGCGCACGTCGCAGCCGAGCGTCTCGATCCCGCGCGGGATCAGCGTCGGCGGCCCGGCGACCGTGACGCGCGCGCCCATGCGCTGGAAGGCGATGATGTTCGAGCGCGCCACCCGCGAGTGCGCCACATCGCCGACGATCCAGATCGAGGCGTCGTCGATCTCGCCCAGGCGCTGGCGCAGCGTGTACACGTCGAGCAGCGCCTGCGTCGGGTGCTCGTGCTTGCCGTCGCCGGCGTTGACGATCGCGGCGCCGCACCAGCGGGACACGAGCTCGGCTGCGCCGGCCCATGGCGTGCGCAGCACGATCGCGTCGGGCCTGTGCGCGCTGAGCGTCAGCACTGTGTCCTTCAGCGACTCCCCCTTCTCGACGCTCGAGCCGCTCGCGGCGAAGTTGACGACATCGGCGGACAGGCGCTTGGCTGCCAGCTCGAACGAGCTGCGCGTGCGCGTCGATGCCTCGTAGAACAGGTTCAGCACCATCCGCCCGCGCAGCGCGGGAACCTTCTTGATCTCGCGATCGGACACCTCGGCGAAGCGCTCCGCCTGGCCGACGATCCGCTCGATCGCCTCGCGGTCGAGGTCTTCCATCGTCAGCAGGTGGTTCACAGCGCCGCCTCCACTCGAGCTGGAGCTATTGCGATCTCGTCCACCCCGTCGAGCTCGTGCACGCGCACGTGCACGTGCTCGGCGCGCGAGGTCGGCAGGTTCTTGCCGACATAGTCGGGCCGGATCGGCAGCTCGCGATGGCCGCGGTCGGCGAGCACCGCCAGCTGCACGCGCGCGGGGCGCCCGTAGTCGAACAGCGCCTCGATCGCAGCGCGCGCGGTGCGACCCGTGTAGAGCACGTCGTCCACGATCACCACCGTGCGGTCGGCCACGTCGAAGTCGATGTGCGACGCATGCAGCACCGGCGCGTCGTCGCGGCGTGACACGTCGTCGCGGTAGAAGCCGATGTCGAGGTCCCCGAGCGGAACGTCGATGTCGAGCAGCTCCTGGAGCAACCGCCGCAAACGGCTCGCGAGGAACGCGCCGCGGCGATGGATCCCGACGAGCGCCGGAGCCGGAGGCACGGGATTGCGCTCTACGATCTCGTGAGCGATCCGCGTTAGCGCCCGCTGCAGCTCGTCCTCACCGAGGACCGTCTTCTCGTTGTCCATCTGTCGCTCCTTCCTGGCCTCTCTGGACCGGGTTAAAGGATCGCCGTGACTGTACCAACACAGCCCGACGGGCCGGCGGTCACGGCGCCGCGGCAGGTTCGGGCGCGGGGGCTTCGCGTTCGCGACGCTCTGACCAGCGCACGAGCCGCGGGGCTCCGCGCTCGGGAAACGGGACCTCGATCGTGTCGAAGTCCCTGGGCGCCTCGGTGCTCGCGAACACCGCGCGCGCCTGCTCGCGCAGCTCGCCGCCGGGGTAACGGCTGGAGATGTGCGTCAGAGCGAGCACGCGCACGTGCGCGTCGCGCGCCAGCTCGGCCGCCTGGCGAGCCGTGCTGTGGAGCGTCTGGCCGGCGCGTTCGGTCTCCTCCTCGGCGAACGTCGCCTCGTGCACGAGCACGTCGGATTCGTGGGAGGCGACGACGAGCGCCTCGCACGGTGCGGTGTCACCGGAGATCACGATCTTCCGTCCAGCACGGGACGGCCCGAGCACCTGATCGGCCGAAACGCCGTCGACCGTCTCGCCGCGCTGCAAGCGCCCGAAGTCCGGACCGGGCGTGACGCCCAGCCGCTCGGCCAGCTCGGGGTCGAGCTGACCGGGCCGCGCCTGCTCGAGGAGCGCGTACCCGTAGCAGGCCTCGCCTTTGTGCCGGACGGGAATTGCCCTGATCAGGTAGCCGTCGCCGGCGACGGTCTCGGTCGGCGCGAGCTCGGCGACGCTCAGCTCGTACGGCAGGCGCCGCCCGTACACGAACCGCATGCGCTCCATCAGGTCGTGCAGGCCCGGAGGGCCGTAGATGCGCAGCGGCGCCTCGCGTTCGCGCAGCGCAAACGACTTCAGCATTCCCGGCAGCCCGAGCCAGTGGTCGGCATGGAAGTGGGTGATGAACACGCAGTCCAGATCGCCCAGGCCGACCGAGCGGATCAGCTGGCGCTGGGTGCCCTCGCCGCAGTCGAACAGGAGCTGCTCGCCGCCGCGGCGGATCAGCAACGCCGGCAGCCCGCGCCGGGCGCTCGGGACCGAGCCGCCGGTGCCCACGAAGAAGATCGACAGGTCCATGGCTGCACGGTAGCGAGGGCGGCGCGGCGCGGGTCAGAGCGCGCGCTCGGGCCCCCGGGCGGCGCGCGCGAGGCGCGCTCGCGATGCGGCGGCGGCCGTCGGGTTCTCCCTACCCCCGCAGTAGGGGTCGCAGGGTGGCGGCTGCGGGTTGCAAGCGGGACGATCCCAGCGACCTGCTCCAGCGCGAGAAAGGCAGACCGATGAAAGCGTCAAGAATCGCGATCCTGGCCCTTGCGGTCGCCTCGCTCGTGCTCGCTACGGACGGGGTCGCCTTCGCCGCAAAAGCTCCACCCGACCCCCACACCGTGGGCGCCACCACGCTCAGCACCATCGCGCTCGACGGCAAAGTCGGCACGAAGTTCACCGTCACCGAAGGCGAACCCCTGAAGGTCAGCGCCGACTGGTCTGACGGAAACGCAGGATGCCCGTCGTGCAAGGACTACGTGGCGGTGGCTTTCGCCGGACAGCCGGCCGCCGGCTGCATCGAGGACTTCGGCATTTATGAACAAGACGGCAACGGGGAAGTCGACCTGGGCCCGGCGCCGAAAGCGGGCACGTACGACATCGTCGCCAGCTTCGAAGAGGTGCGGAACTGCGGAGAATATTGGAATGCCGCCGACTCCACCTCCTACCCCGTCCTGATGCAGGTCAAGGTCAAGAAGCCGGTCGCCCACAAAGCCAAGGCGCCGTTCCAAGAAGGCAACAGCTACTGCGGCGCGAACGACGCGGAACTCCCGGTCGTGGGCACCGCTGCTCTCAGCCGGCTCGGCAACGAGCTGACCGTCTCGGCGACGCTCAAACATGGCGTACCCAACTCGACATACGAAGTCGAGGTGTGGGGCAATGAATGCGACTACCTCGCCACGGCGTTCGAACTGACCACGAACAGCAAGGGCATCGGCAAAGGCAAAGGCACGATCGACGTGCCGGAAGGGGATACGGAGTTCTTCGTCGACCCCTTCACCCTGTCGGTGGGCAACAACGACACGCCCTACGTGACGCTGCCCTACTGACTAGCTCAGGACGACGCTAGCGCAAGCCGACCACGTCGATCGAGACCGATTCGATCACGCCACAAGTGGCCGTGACTTTGGCAGTGAGCGTGTGCGTGACCGTGTGGCCAGGTTCTGGCAGCCAGTACGAGAAGCGGCCCGATTCGGGTTCATCCCATTCGAGTTCATGGGCGCGAAGTGTCGTCCCACCAAGCGTCAGCCAGCCGATCTGTTCGCCGTCGAGCAGGATCGACACGGTCGGTGCCGCGTGGCAACCATGGCCTGAGTTACCGGTCACGAGGCCGAAGGGAATCTCGTCGAGTTCTTCGGCGCCCTGGGTCCACGTGGCGTCTGTCAGCGGTATTTCGTATTCGCCCGTCTGTTCTTCGGAAGCCGTGCCGCGGACACGAGCGACCACCCCCTTGGCTCCCTTTTTGGCTGCTTTTGCGGCTGCAGCTGTCACTTCGGTGCGAAGCTGCGTGAGCACGCTCGGCTTGATCTGCGACGTATTCGTGATCAGATAGCGCGACGCGGCGATGCCGGTTCCGGTCATCGCGAACACCAGCGCGACCAGCGCCACCAGCGCGGTCGCATGCCTGCTCAGAAACCGCATCGCCAACCTCCCCTGCTCGATCGCGCCCGAGTCTACGCCCTTCAATAGCGTCTGTACAGCCCTCGATCACGAAACCGGGGCGAGTAGGCGCGGCTGAGGTAGAGTCTGGCCAGCCTGTGTCGGGCACGGAAAGCGCCGATCATGGGCGCAAGCGCCCGTAGCTCAGTGGATAGAGCGCTCGCCTCCGGAGCGAGAGGTCGCAAGTTCGAATCTTGCCGGGCGCGTGTCTTGGAATCCGCTGGGCGGCGCGGATTCGGGGGTCAGGCGAGGTTGGTCCCCAGATGCCGTGGTGGTATGCGGATCGTGGCTCTGAGTCGATCCCTTCGAGGTGCTGCGAGCTAGACCGCCGCGAGCGCCGGTGCCAGCTCGTCGGCGGTTGTCTCAACGGTGTCCGGGACGGTGACCGAAAGGCGCCTGTCGCGCTCCAAGACGCGCCGTGCTCCGAGCACCGTCAGACCTACGATCCGAGTGGTTCCGGGCGCGTAGCGGACGACGTGGCCCTCTGGCGTCTCCTCACCCTCGCCCGCCTGCGGCTCGCCGATATGCAGATACAGCACGTCGTTGCCGGCGTCGTAGTCGGCGTGATCAAAGCTCAGCGGCCCGATCGTGATGCTCACGCGCTCCATGATCTTGGATCCTTCCGGTTGGCGAACGCGGAGACGATCCGGCGCCGCCACCTGCTCATAGCTTACGACGACCAGCAGCCATCGACTTGGACCAACACCCCGTGCGTAGTAGCGGGTCCGCTCAGCGAAGATCGGGTCGGCAGCAACATGATCGTGTTTCGTCACAGCCCGAAGGACGTCGGACATGTGCCTGTCGATCTCCGGGTGGTCGCGGACGATCTTTGCGCGCCACACCGCATCCACCAACACCACCTGTCTGCCCTCGGGGTCGGTCGTCTCTGCGGTTGTTGGGTCCTCTTTCACCGATCTACCAGGATGGTCGTTCGCCCGGATGCGACGGCGCCGCGCGAGGGCACACGGCCTGGCCTACGTGGAGGGCTCGGCCTGTCCGGGATGGGCGTCCTCCCACTCCTGCACCCAGCCCGACGCCCACCGGCCGATCTCGTTGACGTTCGAGCGCATCTGCGGATCCTCGATCCTGACGAGACTCCAGGCTGCTTTGGTGGCCCGCTCCTTCATCACGAGATACTGCTCGCGCGATGCGCCGCGTGGGTTCATGCGCGATTGAGCTCGGATGGCACGACCCCTGTATCGGCTGCCGTGTCCGTGTTCGATAGCGCTGCCCTTGCAACAAGCTCGCGGCCCAGGCCTCGCGCGGGCAACGCCTGCCCCTCACGGCTTTGAAAGGTCCGCCGCGGGCGTGCTCACGGGAGTCGTTCCCAGCACCTGGCCTTCGGCGCCGAGCGCCTGTATGGCGAGGTAGGTGCCTGCGGCGGGCGCCGCGATCGCCGTCTCGAAGCCTTCGCGCGGCGCCTGCGCGACGGACGTGAGCTTCGCGGCGCTGGCGCCCTCGAGCACCCGCCAGCTCGCCACCTCAGTTGCGCCGTTCCAACTGGCGTACACCTCGAGCCCGCCCGTGCTGCTCCTGCGCACGGCCGCGGCCGGCGGATTGCTCGGCTCGCCGATCCAGGGGAAGCGCAGGACGGTGAACGACTGGTAACGCGCCGGCAGATGCGCGTCGAACAGCAGACGCCCCGCGGCCGAGTATTCCGACAGGTACGGTTCCTGTCCCCAGCCGACGAACCAATCGCCGTCCGCGAGCGGCTGGAAGTCGCCCTGGCTGGCCGCCAGCAGTGGGGTCGGATGCACGAAGCTCGACAGCAGCGTCGCGGTCATCGTCTGCCTGTCGAGCGACAGCACGATCACGCGCGACTGCGAGTGGACCTTCGGCGTGCCGCCGTTGTCGAAGAACGAGATCGTCCCGTCGGGCTCTTCGCGCGCGTCGTGCTGCCACGCCGGCCTTGCGCCCCGGCCCATCCGAAAGCTCGACTGCTTGCCCCCCAGCCGCCACACGATCTGGCCGGTCCTGGCGGAGACGTCGTATGCGGCCCAGGTGTTGCGCGAGTCGACGAGCAGGTCCTCGCCGTGTTCGGAGATGGCGTTGATGTGGAAGTAGTCCCACGGCGACACGTCTGTGCCGCCGCTGCCGAGCGGCTCGTAGGAGTCGCCCAGCGCGACATGGTCGAGCGCGTGCCATTCGTAGCGCACGAGCCCGGTGTGCAGGTCGATCTCCTGGAACAGCGTGTCGGCGACCGCGCCGTTGCTGGGTCCACCGTATGCGCTGAGATTGCAGCGGATCGCGTCGTAGACCGTGAACAGAGCGGTCCCCTTCGGGGTGATTTCAAAGGCATGCAGATCTGGCTGGTAGCCGTTGCCGGCACGCACGATCTCGATGTCCCTGTACGCGCTGTTGGCGATCACGACGCCCGCGTCGCGGCGACCGCCCGCGACCAGCGGATCCTGCCACCAGGTCAGGACCGGCCTGCCTTCGTAGCGCTGGACTCGCAGATCGGCAGCGCGCTCGCCCTTCGGGATCGGCTTGAACCACACCAGGCCGCCGTGGCCGTCGAGGATCATCGGCCCGTACTGCCCGGGGCCGGCGTACGGCGCGAGGAAGATGTCGCCCGCTTCGGGCGCGCCGCTGTCGGCGTCGACATCGACGGTCGGCGGCTGCAGGTCCGGGCGCGAAACGAAGTGCTGCAGTTCGCTTGCCCTTGGCGGAGGAGGCGGAGGCGGCGGCGTCTCCAGCGAGCGGCTGACCGAGTCGACCTCGGCGACCGTGAAATGCCACGAGAAGCGCCTCGCAACGGCGCCTTGGCGCAGCACGGCGCGCACGCTCACGACCTCGCCCTCGGTGAACGGCGCGCTCGGCAGGAAGCTCGCGCCGTCTCCCTGCGAATAGGCCTCGAGCCGCCCGGCGTGCGCGCCGCTGCGCGACCCGCTCACGCTCACGTCGGCGATCTCGCCGGCGGGAACGCCGAGGAAGCTGATCTGGGCGAGGTGCGAGGCGTCCATCGAGTCCGGCGCCGGCGTCACCGTCACGGCGCCCCCGGCCAGCGCCTGGGAGACACCGAGCCGCGCCGGCACACAGCTCGGCGCCACCGTCCTGCCCTGGCTGGCGCGCACACCCACGAACGAGCCGAGCGCCACGCCCACGACGATAACCGCCAGCACCCAGGCGCGCGGTGAGGACGCGTGCCGCGCCAGGCTTGCGGAGGCTCGACCCAAACCGGTGGCGCACTCTAACGCGCAGTCCCGCGGCAGCGCGCTGCTCGCCGGGTCGGCCCGCCCCGCTCGAGCGAGGCGGGTCTAGAGCTCGAGGTAGCGCAACACGACGCGCCCGAGCACGATCACGTCGCCGCTGCGCAGTTCTGCCTGGGTCACGCGTCTGCCGTTCACGAGCGTCCCGTTGGCGCTGCGGTCGTCGAGGATCCTCGCGCTGGCGGCGCGATTCACGAGGATCGCGTGGCGACGCGAGACCGAGCCCTCGTCGAGGTGCAGATCGGCCGACAGCCCGCGGCCGATGTGCGTCACGCCGCGGCCCAGCGGAACCAACAGCGTCTCACCCGCTCCCTGCACCTCCAGATAGCGGCCCGGCGCGGCGCCGGTAGGCGCCGTCGCGCGCTGGCGGTTGCGCTCGTCCAGGCGGGCGATCGCGTCGATCCGCTCGGTCAGCCCGGCGTCGACGGGTCTAGCGATGGCGGTGGCTTCCAGGGAGGACATACGAGGTGACCTTCAGGGGTTACAGCCAGTCAAGCTCATGCTACCCAGGAACAGCTCAATAATTCGTAAAGAAAACCGAAGCCTGACACCGGTCAGGGCGTCGACAGCCCGCCCGGCGTACCTGGGCCCTTGCGCTGCTGGGCGCGGCGCGCCATCCGCCTGGAGCTCCACCAGCCCCAGCCGCCGACGCACAGAACCGGAACCACGTACATCATCGAGATGTACCAGTGATAGAGGCACGCAACCGGGACCATCACCCTGGGACGTTATCACGCGGGCCCGCGCCCAATCTGTGGTCGGTCGAGGAGCCGGGCCCGTAGAAGCCTCGCCCGTGAATCACGTCCACGCCATCCGGTGCCGGCCTCGATCCCGATAGGAGTTCCGGCGCGGGCCACACCGGGCGTCATCGCCGGCGCCGCGGCCTCCCCCGCCACCGCCGGGCGAGGTGCTCCGGCGCCGGCCTCACCGGGCGTCATCGCCGGCGCGGCGGCCTCCCCCGCCACCGCCGGGCGAGGTGCTCCGGCGCCGGCCTCACCAGGCGTCATCGCCGGCGCCGCCGCCTCGCCCGCCGCCGCCGGGCCCGCTCGCCGCACCGGCCGCTGCGCGTGTGCGGCGCCTGCGCACGAACAACGCGAACGCGAGCCCCAGCAGCGCGATCGCGACCCCCAGCACGATCACCGCAGGCGAGGCCTTGGAGGTCTCCGGAGTCCAGAACAGCTGGCCGCTGATGTAGCCCTTCTGGGCTCCGACGGCGATCGGAACGTGCCAGTCGAAGATCAGCGTGCGCCTGCTCGAACCCTTGACCCACGCCGGCGCGACGGGCGACATCCAGTGGATCCGGTGGTCGTGCCATTCGAACTGGCCGGTGCGGTCGATCACCTGCCAGTGCGGCGCAGCGCCCGCGTCGGCATACGGCGGCACGCTCACCTGGCCGTAGAAGTTGGTGTTCAGGTAGGTGGCCGGGGAGCGCTCGTTCTGCTCGGCGGTGCCGTTCGCGAGCACGCGCGCGTAAGGCTCGCCGTCATAGCCGTAGATCGTGACCGTCTTGCCGGTGTGGTTGGTCAGCAGCAGACGGTCGGCGAACTCCAGCACCTGCAGGCTCAGACCGGACGCGTCGGGCGTGACGCTCGTGATGTACGAGCGATAGTCGTAGTTGCTGCCCTGGTCTTCGATCGGGTTGCCCGTCTCGGCGACCGGCGGCTGCACGGCGCTGTACCGGGCGCCGGACTGCGAAGCGCCGGCCGGCGCGCCTGCCCCCCCGGCGCCGGCCACGACGATCGCCGCGATCGACAGCGACACGATCAACGCGAGCGGCAGGCGTCTCAAGTGCCCACCGCCGAGAGCAGCCACAGACCGAAGCTCGTGAACGCCACCATCACCGCCAGCATCCAGTATTGCGAGCGCACGGCCTCTTCGACGTCGCTGTAGAGGACCAGCGCCTTGTCGTGCGCCAGCGCCAGACCGCCGACATGGCCGGTCAGCAGGGCCACGACCTGGACGTACCAGATCGCCGCGAACGAGATGATGTTGTAGTCGATCTGATAGCTGCTCGTGCCGAAGATGTTCGCGCCGTTGCCGAGCGGGTCCGATGCCAGGTAGCCGACCGCCTGGCCCTGCCAGATCACCAGCGAGAAGTAGTGGGCCAGGATGTAGGCGAACGCGATCGGCACCAGCGTATGGGCAAACGCGCGCGTCAGCTGCGGCGTCCCGTAGCGTGGGCTGACGGTGCGCACCCCCGTGATCCCGAGCCGGTAGATCAGCGGGATCAGCGCCAGGCAGAACAGCAGCCCCAGCGTGTAAGTGAGCTCGAGCGATGGAGTCGGGTTGAAGCCGACGTCCGCCACCAGGCTCTGCAGGCTCGGCTCGGCGTTGCGCCAGACGCCGCCGTTGCTGAAGCCGTCGAAGGTGGTCGTGCCGATGATCGTGCAGATCAGCGCGACGGTGCCGGACTGGACGCGCAGGCCCGTGATCCCGCTCAGCGGCCTGCGCAGGCATACATAACCCTGCTCGTCGCGGCACAGCGGCGAGAGCATCGACATCAGGTGGAAGTAGGCGGCGAACCCGTCCGCCTGCTCGCCCCACTCCTCGACGCCGAACAGCATCATGCCCAGCACGCTCAGCGCGAAGTACCCCAGCGAAAGCGCCGCCAGCGTCGAGGGCCTGTCGCGTTCGACGTAGATCAGCTCGAGCCACGCGAACCCCACGATCGTGGCCACCGACGGCCACATTCCCAGCCACTGCGGATAGCGCAGCGGCGGCACGTGCCGACCGGAGCGCGACAGGCCGCGTCGCGCGCCGTTGGCGAGCGCCGTGAGCACGCGCGCACAGGTGCGCCACGGGCTGAACGCGCGGAAGATATCGCCGAACAGCACGCTCGCGAGCGGCACGCACACCCAGAACACCACGTAGATGAACGTCACCGAGAAGTTCGCCTGAGTGACCTGCGCTCCAGCGAAGCCGCTGTACACGACCAGCGCGAACAGTCCCACGCCGACCGCGCTCGCCAGCCATTCGAGCGCCCGCGGCAGGCGCATCAGCCGACGCCGGTGCTCGCGTTGCAACCGCGGGCTCGTCCACATCGTCGACAGCGCCACGAACGACACCACCAACACGATCGCCGCCGCCCAGCTGAACAGCCACACCGGGATCGGCAGGTCGGCCCGCCCCACGATCCCGTGCGCCTGCGCACTCGCCGGCGCCGCCAGCGCCGCCGCGCCCGCGCCACCAAGCGCGAACAGCAGCCTGCGGCGCGCCTCGAGCCTCATTCCTGCCGCAGTCTACGTGGGCAGTCTCGTTCACAGACCCAGCGCGGCTGCGGCACCAAGTGCGGATGAGCGCATGCGGCTGTTCGATTCGACCCACAAGTCTTACTCTCCAGCACGATGACGTTGCCGGGATTCGACACGACGCCGTTGCCGCTGGCCACCTCGACCGACCTCGAGGCGGTGTTCCAGATCGGGCCGCTCGTGATCGCCGGCCTGCTCTACGCGCGGCGCGTGCGCACGCTCGCTTTCGAGGGACGCAATCCGGTCCCCGGCTGGCGCCAGGCCTGCTTCTACTCGGGGTTCGTGGTGATCGCTGCGGCGCTCACGTCGCTCGGGCGGATCAGCCAGGAACTGCTGTTCATGCACATGATCGAGCACCTGCTGCTCGGCGACGTCGCGGCGCTGCTGATCGTGCTCGGCCTCACCGGTCCACTGATCGCGCCGATCCTCCGCATCCGCTTCTTCGACAGGCTGCGCGTCCTCGCCAACCCGCTGATCGCGTTTCCGCTCTGGGCGATCAACCTCTACGCCTGGCATCTGCCCTCGCTCTATGAAGCGGCCCTCCGTCACGCCGGCGTGCACGCCCTGGAGCACGCGGCGTTCCTCGGCTTCGGCATCAACATGTGGATGTGCCTGTTCGGGCCGCTGCCGATGCCGAGCTGGTTCGGCAACCTCGGCAAGCTCATCTACATCGTCGCCGTGCGCCTGGCGGGCACGGTGCTCGGCAACATCTTCCTGTGGTCCGGCACCGTGTTCTACCCGTACTACATCAAGGGCGACATCAGCTACCACATCTCGCCGATCGCCGACCAGAACATCGCGGGAGCCGTGATGATGGTCGAGGAGTCGCTGCTCACGATCGGCCTGTTCTGCTGGCTGTTCATGCGCGCGGCGCGCGAGAGCGAGGAACGCCAAGAGCTGCTCGATTACGCCCAGGCTCACGGCATCGAGCTGACCGACAAGCGTGCGGCGCGCGCCGTCTCGGCCGGGCGCGGCGCCGAGCTGCGCGAGCGCCTCGAAGCCCTCGCCGGCGGCGGCGCACGCCGGACGGCAACGCGCCAGCCGGACGCCGACCCCGAGCTGGAGCCGCAAGGTCAGCGAACTGACCATTCGGCGTCCGAGCGTCAGCTATCCTGACCCGCATGTGCGTCGGTTGCGCGATGGCGGCGGGCTCGGCCGCCAGCGGCTTCAGGGCCTGGCTCCAGACCCACGAGATCAGCTGGCTCACGCCGCGACGCATGCGCGCGCTGACAGTCGGCGCGATGTGCGCCGCCGGGCTCGTCTGCACGGTCGGCGTCAGCGGCGCCACACCTCCGCCCGCGCACCACGCGCACTCGGCGACCGCTGTTCGGGCTGACAAGTAGCCTCAGCCGTCGGGTTGCTCGCGGAGCCTGCGAGCGCTCGGGGACGTCCTGACGCGTCCCCGGCGCGGGTCTAGCCTCCCGCGACCGCCGGCAGGATCGTCAGCTCCGCGCCATCGGCGACCGGCGTCTGCAGGCCGTCCAGGAAGCGGATGTCTTCGCCGGACACATACACGTTCACGAACCGGCGCAGCGAGCCGTCCTCGGAGCTGAGCCGCTCGCGCAGCTCGCCGTGGCGCTCATACAGCGCCTCCAGGACCTCGGCGACGGTGCCGCCCTCGAGCGTTGCTTCGGCCTCGCCGCCCGCCGCAGCGCGCAGCTGCGTCGGGATCTTGACTGTGGCGGCCATCAGACCGCGACTTCGCGCGAGGACCCTGCGCCCGCCTGCGCGGGCACGCGCGCCTCGAAGTCCTCGACGGTGGGCACAATCGTGTGCGTCGTGAACGTGCCGCGCACGGCGTCGAGCGTCTTCAGGCCCTCGCCGGTGATCACCAGCACGACACGCTCGTCGGGGTCGATGTCCCCGCGCCGCGCCAGCTTGGCCAGCACGGCGGTGGTGACGCCGCCGGCGGTCTCGGTGAACACGCCCGTGGTCTGCGCGAGCAGCGCGATGCCCTCGCGGATCTCCTCGTCGCTGACCGCGTCCACGCCGCCGTCACTGTCGCGTGCCAGCTCGAGCGCGTACGGTCCGTCGGCCGGGTTGCCGATCGCGAGCGACTTGGCGATCGTCTCGGGCTTGACGGGACGGCAGACGTCGCGGCCAGCGGCAAACGCGCTCGCCACGGGCGAGCAGCCCTCGGCCTGGGCGCCGTTCATACGCGGCAGCCCGCCGGCCACCAACCCGAGCTCACGCCATTCCTCGAAACCCTTGCCGAGCTTCGTGAACAGCGAGCCCGAGGCGATCGGCGCGACCACCCGGTCGGGCAGCTCGAAGCCGAGCTGCTCGGCGATCTCGAACGCGAGCGTCTTCGAGCCCTCGGCGTAGTACGGCCGCAGGTTGACGTTCACGAACGCCCACTCGCGTTCGGCACACAGCTCGGTGCATAGCCGGTTGACGTCGTCGTAGTTGCCCTCGACGGCCACCAGCTTGGTTCCGTAGACCCCGGTCGCCAGCACCTTCTGCTCCTCGAGGTCGGCGGGGATGAACACGTAGGACTCCATCCCCAGCGCCGCCCCGTGCGCCGCCACCGAGCCGGCGAGGTTGCCGGTCGAGGCGCATGCGAGCGTCTGGAAGCCGAGCTCGCGGGCGCGGGCGGACGCGACCGAGACGACCCGGTCCTTGAACGAGTGAGTCGGGTTGGCCGCATCGTTCTTGACCCAAACCTCGCGCAGCCCGAGCGCACCCGCCAGGCGATCGGCGCGGATCAGCGGCGTGCACCCCGCCGGCAGTCCGACGCGCGAGGCGAACCGTTGCGAAGGCCCAGGCGATCCCGACGGCGCACCGCGGCCGTAAGCCGTGGTCGGCAGGAAGTGGGCGTATCGCCAGATGTTCTGCGGACCCGCCTGGATCCGCCTCCTCAGCTCGTCCCGGCCCCCATCCACCAGCCGGCTGTGATCGTAAGCGGCCTCGAGCGGGCCGAAGCACTGCTCGCAGACGTACAGCGCCTGCAGCGGATACTCGGCCTTGCACTCCTTGCACTGCAGATGACTTACAGCCATGTCTCGGACTCCTTTGAAGACCCTTCGCCGGTAATACACGGTGTGGCGAAGAGCGCGAAGCCCGCCACACATCTTCTGGAATTGGCACCTTCCCGCGCTAAGACGGTGGTTGCCGGGGCTTCATCGGGCCAGTCCCTCCACCCCTCTTGATGTGTCCTGCTATGTAGCGCGGCAGTCTAGCAAGCGGGCGGATGGAATCAAAGCAGAGCCGGACGGGCGGCCGAGCGCGACCGGTGACGCGCGTGCGAGCCGCGGCACGCCGGGGCCTGCTGGGCGAGCTGGGCGCGCGGCGGGCGAACGGCGCCGGCCGTGGCACGGATGCACCGGCGGTAACACGTGCGCAACAACGGTGTAGGCGCTGCATATGAGCACCGATGGCCCAGCGGGCATCGCGAGCGCGCCACAGGCGCCCGGGACGTCGCGCACTTCGCGCGCCCCCGCGCCGGCGCCCGCCCCGCGCAGCGCCCCCCAGCCGGCGCCCGCCCCGCGCAGCGCCCCCGCAGCAGGTCTCTCCACGGCCAAGCGCCGCATGCTGATCATCGTCAACCCCTACGCCTCGACGGTCTCCGACCGGCTGCGCAACCTCGTCGTCTATGCGCTCCAAGGCGGCTTCCACGTCGATGCGATCGACACCGAGGCGCGCGGCCACGCCACCGTGCTCTGTCGCGAGGCCGCACACGAGGGCTATGACGTGGTCGTCGCCTTCGGCGGCGACGGCACGGTCAACGAAGCCGCCAACGGCCTGCTCGGATCGCAGACCCCGTTGAGCTGCCTGCCGGGCGGCTCGGCAAACGTGTTCGGCAAGATGCTCGGCATCCCGGGCGAGCTGGTCGACGCCACCGAGCACCTGCTCGCGCTGGCCGATGACTGGCGCCCGCGGCGCGTGGACCTCGGCATGGTCAACGTCTCGCGCAGCGATGGCGCGCCCGCCGAGAGCCGCTGCTTCACCTTCGCGTCCGGGCTCGGGGTCGATGCCAGCGTCGTCGAGCGAGTCGATGCCAACCCGCGCCGCAAGGCGCGTTTCGGGGCCTACTACTTCACGTGGGTGGCGCTCGGTACCTTCGCGCGCCGCTATCTGCTGCGCCCGCCGCGGATGGAAGCGCTGGCGGGCGAGCAGGTGCTGCCGGGGATCACGACGATCGTGCAGAACGGCTCTCCGTTCACGTACTTCAACGACCATCCGATCGAGGTCGCCGACGGCACGAGCCTCGACTCCGGCACGCTGTGCGCCTGTGTCCTGCGCCGCGCCTCTCCCCTCTCGGCCCCTGGGCTCGGCCTGCGCGTGCTCTCGCGCCGCGCCCGCGTCAGCCGCCACCGCCAGGTCACGGGCCTGCCGGAGCTGACCGAGCTGACGGTCCGCTCGAGCGACGGGCGTGCGCTGCCATTGCAGGTCGACGGCGACTATCTCGGAGAGGTCGCGCAGGTGAGCTACTCGATCCTGGCGCGCGCACTGCACGTGGTCGCCTGACCCTGCGGGCAGTCTGAGCCCGCAGGCTGTGATGCCGCTTTCACTCTCCCCGAGCGTCTACGCGGCTGAGCCGCCCGGGGTTACGCGGTAGGCGTCGAACACCGACTCGACGTTGCGCAGCCGCGTGATCGCCGCTTTGAGGGCGTGCGTGTCTGCGATCTCGACCACGAACCGGTTCTTGACCATCGGCGGGCTCGACAGGCAGCGCGCCTCGAGGATGTTCGCGCCGGACTCGGAGAACACTCGCGAGAGGTCCTCGAGCAGCCGGTGTCGATCCCACGCATCGATCTGGATCTCGACGACGAACGCGCTGCTCAGGTCGCCGTCCCAGGAGACGCTCGTGAAGCGCTCCGAGTTACGGCGCAGCGTTGCCACGTTGGGGCAGTCCTGGCGGTGGATCGTGATGCCTCGCCCGAGCGAGATGTAGCCCACGATCGCGTCGCCGGGCACCGGCCTGCAGCACTTGGCCAGGCGCAACATCACGTCCTCGACGCCCTGCACCTTGATGCCGTACTGATCGGATGACTTGGTCGGGCGCCGGCGCGGACGGCCGACGCGGAACAGCTCGGCGCTGTCGTGGTCGTCGGCGGCCTCGCCCTGCTTCAGGCGCTGCATCACCTTGTTGACGACCAGCTTGGGCGAGACCTTGGCGGCGCCCAGGGCGATGTAGAAGTCGTCGGCCTTGCGATAGCCGACTTCGCGGATCACGTCGGCAAGCAGCGGCGAGCCGGTGATCTTCTGCGCCGGCAGGCCCTGTTTGCGCAAATGTTCCTGCAGCAGATCGCGCCCCGTGTGCTCGGTGTCCTGGCGCGACTCGGCCTTGAACCACTGCTTGATCTTGTTGCGCGCCCGTGTGGTCTTGACCGTCGCAAGCCAGTCGCGCGACGGTCCGCGCTCGCGCTTTGAGGTGAGGATCTCGACGATGTCGCCGCTGCGCATCTCGTAGTGCAGCGGCACGATCTTGCCGTTCACGCGCGCCCCCACGCAGCGGTGGCCGATCTCGGTGTGCACCTCGTAGGCGAAGTCCAGCGGCGTCGCGCCGGCGGCCAGCGACTTGACCTCGCCCTTTGGAGTGAACACATAGACCTCGTCCTCGAACAGGTCGGCGCGGAACGTGTCCATGAATTCCTGCGGGTCGGACAGGTCCTTCTGCCAGTCGAGCATCGAGCGCAGCCACTGCAGCTTGGCGTTCTCGCCCGAGCTCTCGCCGTCGCTCGCACGCCCGGCCCGCTCGGCGCCGGGACGCCGCTTGTACGTCCAGTGCGCGGCGACGCCGAACTCGGCCATCTCGTGCATCTCACGTGTGCGGATCTGGATCTCCAGCGGCCGTCCCTCGGGCCCGATCACCGTCGTGTGCAGCGACTGGTACATGTTGAACTTGGGCATCGCGATGAAGTCCTTGAAGCGGCCCGGCAGCGGCTTCCACAGCGAATGGATCACGCCCACCGCTCCATAGCAGTCCTTCACGGTCTCGACGATCACGCGCATCGCGGTGAGGTCGTAGATCTCGTTGAACTCGCGTCCCTTCTTGGTCATCTTCGAGTAGATCGAATAGAAGTGCTTGGCGCGCCCGGCGATCTGCGATGTGATCCCGAGCTCGGTCAGCTCGCGCCCGAGATACTCGCCGGCCTCGCCCACGTAGCGCTCGCGCTCCTCACGCTGCTGCGCGACCAGCCCCTTGATCTCCTGGTACTTGCGCGGGTGCAGCGTCGCGAACGCAAGGTCCTCGAGCTCCCACTTGATCGCGTGGATGCCGAGCCGGTGGGCCAGCGGCGCGTATATCTCGAGCGTCTCGCGGGCCTTCTCCATCTGCTTCTGCTTGGGCATCGCGTCGATCGTGCGCATGTTGTGCAGGCGGTCGGCGAGCTTGATCAGGATGACCCGCGCGTCCGTGGCCATCGCGACCATCATCTTGCGGTAGTTCTCGGCCTGAGCCTCGTCGCGCGACTGGAAGGTGATCCCGGTCAGCTTCGTGACGCCGTCGACGATCTGCGAGATCTCCTCGCCGAAGCGCTCGGACACCTCCTCGATCGAGGCCGAGGTGTCCTCGACGGTGTCGTGCAGCAGCGCCGCGCACAGCGTCTCGGTGTCCAGGCGCATGCCCGCGCAGATCCTCGCGACGCCGACCGGGTGAACGATGAAGTCCTCGCCCGATTTGCGCCGTTGGTCGGCGTGGTGCTCGCAGGCGAACACGAACGCGTCCTGCACGCGCCGGCGATCGACCTCGACGGCCGAGTCCTCGGCGTGCTCTGAGACGATCGCGAAAAGGTCCCTCAGCAGCCGGCGCTCGAGCTCGTTGAGATCCAGCCGAGCGGTGCTCTGATCGAGCAGCGCGACAGAGCTCGCGGCGGACGGCACAACCGTCCCCACGGGCGGCACCACGGGGACGAGCGCCGTGGAGCGTGCACCGGCAGGCATGCTGCCGGCCTCGCCGGCGAGATCGCGCTCGGGCGCCTCGACGGCCTGCGGACCTTTGAGCTCGTCTGCCAACCCCATGGTCAAAGGTTAGGACACTCGGCGGAATAGATGGTGGATCTAGGGGGGTCGGGCCGTGGATGGCAGAAGCCGCGCGCTCGCCGATTGAAGAGCCCAGCGGTGAGATCCGGGCGAGCCCCCGCCAGGATCGTTGGATCCGTCAGGCAAACAGCGCCAGCTGCTGGCGGCGAGGCGTTGTGCGGATGCGCCGGTCGGCTGCAAGCGTCGGAAGGGGCGCCGGCCGGGCGTGACGCAGGACCAGGCGCGGCTCGCTGACTCCCTTCCACTCGTGCACCTCGAGCGCGAACGTGGCCTGGGTCGGCTCGTCGGCCGCAACCGGCAGGCGCCCGCCGTTGTTGAACGCGACGGCGCGAGCCGTGCCTCCGCGGGCCCGCACCGTGAAGCGCACGTGCCGGCCTTCGCCCATCGTCCTGACGTCGGCGAAGGCCGCGCCCTCGAGCATCAGCGAGACCGGCGGGTTGCCGTGCCCGAACGGGCCGATCCGCTGCAGCTCCTGTGCCAGCGCCATGCCCAGCTCGCCGCCCCCCACGACCGCATCGACGCGCTCGACGGGAGCCGTGTCGCACTCGGCCAGCACGCCGCTCGCGTGACTCTGCATCGCCTCGGCGAACGCGGCCACCTCGCCGCGTTCGATCTCCACTCCCGCGGCCGCGCGATGGCCGCCGTAGCGATGCAGATGGCGGCCGCAGGCCGTCAGCGCGGCCAGCAGATCGAAGGCCTCGCAGCCGCTGCGCCCGGAGCCGCGTCCACGCTCGCCGTCGAGCGCGATCAGCACGACGGGACGATGATGGCGCTCGGCCAGGCGCGAGGCGACGATCCCGATCACGCCCGCGTGCCAGTTCTCCCCGGCCAGCACGAGCGCGCGCCGCTGTGCGATGTCGCCGAGCGCCTCGATCTGCGCCTCGGCCTCGAACCGAATGGAGCGCTCGACCGCGCGACGCTCGTGGTTGACGCGATCGAGCTCGCGCGCGAGCTCGATCGCGCGAGCCTGGTCGCCGGTCAGGATCAACTCGAGCCCGGCGTCGGCACGGCGCATGCGGCCGGCCGCGTTCAGGCGGGGCGCGAGCGCGAACGCCACCGCGCGCTCGTTGATCCTCGCGGGGTCGATCCCGGCAACCTCCATCAACGCGCGCAGCCCCGGTCTGGCGGTGCCGGCGAGGGCGGCCAGGCCGCGCCGCACGAGCGCGCGGTTCTCGCCCTGCAGCGGCACGACATCGGCGATCGTGGCGAGCGCCACCAGGTCGAGATCGCGCGCCAACTCGCTGCCATCGCGTCCGCGCAGCTCCCACAGCGCTTGCGCCAGCTTGTGGGCGACCGCGGTCGCGCAAAGCTCGCGAAAGGGGTAGCCGGACGCGACCGGGTGCACGATCGGAGCATCGGGCAGCACGCCGTCGGCGGGGATCGCATGGTGGTCGGAGACGACCGCCTCGATGCCGAGCTCCGCGGCGAGCGCGATCTCGCGTGCCGCGGAGACGCCACAGTCAGCTGTGATCAGCAGCTTGGTGCCGCGCGCGGCCAGCCTGCGGACCGTCTGTGCGCTGAGCCCATAGCCGTCGGTCCCGCGATCCGGCAGGAACCAGTCGACGTCGGCGCCGAGCTCGCGCAGCACGCGCACGAGCACCGCCGTCGAGCACACGCCATCGACGTCGTAGTCGCCGTGCACGGTGATCGTGCTGCGCGCGTCCAGATGCCGGGCGATCGTGCGCACGGCAACCTCGACGCCGGCGAACGCCGTGTACGGGTGCAGCTCGTCGGCCGCCAAGAACGTCCTCGCGCGCAGCGGATCGGCGAGGTCGCGGCGCACCAGCACCTGGGCGAGCGGCTCACTGACAGCCAGCTCGCGCTGCAGGCGCGCAACCCGATCGGGCGGGCACGGCGGGATCTGAAAGCGCGGCTCGACCACCGCCCAACCCTAGGGTCGACCGTGGACGGAACCGCGAGCCGCTCAGCCTCAGGCTGGATCGTGGGCAGCGCGAGCTTCGCGCCGGATGCCCTCGAGATACGCGGCGCCGATTCCGATCAGGGCGCCGGGCACGGCATAGAGAATCACCACGATGTCAGTCTTCCTTTCGCCCGGCACCGCCACGCCGAGATTGGCGCTGGCGATGATCACCCCGAAGATCACCGCGCCCAGCAGCGCCCCCACGAACGCGCCGACGATGCCGCCCCAGAAGCGGTCGGGCACCCAGATCGTGAAGTGCCAGATCGCGAGGCCCATCATGACCCAGCCGAGCATCGCCATCAGCGCGACCTGCCGTGACGTTTGTTGCGCGGGCGCCGGCGCTTTTCGCGGGGCTTGGCGGGTTCCTTCAGCACCAGATCCTCCGGCGTCAGGTCGGCGGCGGGATCGCGCTCGGGGGCCCGCTCGACGGTCGCCGTGCCATCACCGTCCGCGCGGCTGCCCGCACGGCGCTTGGCCACGGCCCCGCCGCCGCTCTTGGCGGGCTGCTGGCCGCCGTTCTTGGCGGGCTGCTCGTCCTCGTCGACGTCCAGGTCGCGCACCAGTTCCTGGAACTCGTCGCGCGATATCTGCTGCCCCGGCTCCTCGGGCGCGATCAGGCTGCCGCGGCGGGTGCGCCGGGGCTTGCGCTCGGGCTCCACGTCGACCGGCGCGCCGCCGACGGCGGTCGCGTACGCGGGCACGGCGCCCAGTTCGCGGATGATCCGCGCGCGGCGGTTGCGATAGGCGGGCTCGCGCTCCTTCCAGTGCGTCAGCACCGGCGAGGCGATGAAGATCGAGGAGTAGGCCCCGGAGGCGATCCCGACGATCAACGCGAACGCGAAGTCCTTGAGCGTGCTGCCGCCGAACAGGAACAGCGCGAGCACCGGCAAGAGCGTGCAGAAGCTCGTCGCCAGCGAGCGCGTCAGCACCTCGGACATCGAACGGTTGACGATCTGCGAGAAGGCAGCCCTGGGCATTCGCGGAACGTTCTCGCGCACCCTGTCGAACACGATGATCGTGTCGTACAGCGAGTACCCGAGGATCGTCAGCAGCGCCGCCACGGTGGCCGAGGTCACTTCGCGGCCGGTGAGCGAGTAGATCCCAGCCGTGATCAAGAGGTCGTGCATCAGCGCGATCAGCACCGGCACGGCGTACTTCCACTCGAAGCGCAGCGCGATGTACACCGAGATCACGAGCAGCGACGCGATGATCGCGATGATCGCGGAGTCCGCGATCGTCTTGCCGAACGTCGGCCCGATCGAGGTGCTCGAGAAGTTCTTGGTGCCCGGATGTTCGGGACCGTTGCCGAACCTTTCATCGAGCGCGGCCTTGACCTTGCTGACCTGCGCTGGCTGGAGTTTCTTGGTCGAGATCTGATATCCGCTGCCGCCGATGCCCTTGCTCGAGACCTTCTGCACCTGGGCGTTCGGGTAGCCCTTGGCGGCCAGCGCCGAGCTGACTTCGGCCTGCGTGACCGGCTTGACGAACGCGGTCTGGATGCGCGTCCCGGACTTGAAGTCGATGCCGAAGTTGATCCCTCTGCCGCCGATCGCCAGCGCGCCGATCAGCAGGATCGTGCCCGACAGCGAGAAGAACCACTTCGAACGGCCCATGAAGTCCATCGTCCACTGGCGCTTGGGCTTGGCCGCGCCGAGCGCGGCCGGATGGCTGACCAGGCGCGAGCGCCCCATCAGCCCGAGCGCCGCCCTGGTCGCGAGCACCGCCGTGAACAGCGACACGAGCACGCCGATCCCGAGCATGAACGCGAAGCCCTTGACTTCCGCGGTCGCCAGCGCGAACAGGATGAACGCGGTCATGAACGTCACCACGTTCGCGTCCACGATCGCCGCGAACCCGCGCGAATAGCCGGTCGCGATCCCCGACACGATCGATCTGCCGCCTCTGATCTCCTCCTTGACGCGCTCGTAGATCACGATGTTCGCGTCCGCGGCCACGCCGATCGTCAGCACCACCCCCGCGATCCCGGGCAGCGTCATCGTGACCGGGATCAGCTTGACGAGCGCGAACAGGTAGATGCCGCAGATCACGAGCCCGCCGATCGCGATCCCGCCGAGCACGCGGTAGAAGATCAGCAGGAAGGCACACACAACCAGAAAGCCCGCGAGCATCGCGATCAGGCCCTGCTTGAGCGCGGTTTTGCCGAGCGTCGCCGAGACCTGCGAGTTGGAGATCAGTTCCAGCTTGATCGGCAGCGCGCCCGACTGCAGCTCGTTGGCGAGGTTCTGCGCCGAGGTGATCGTGAACCCGCCCGAGATCTGCGAGCCGGTCGTCGCATCGATGCCTTCCGGATACTGGGTGTAGTCGATCGACGGAGCCGTGATCACCTGTTCGTCGAGCACCACGGCGAAGTGCTGCTCGGCCTCTTCCTTTTTCACGCCAAGCAGCTGCGCTTCCTGGCCGCGGTGGGCGATTTCCTTGGTGACGCGTTCGAACACGCCCTTGCCGTAGGAGGTGAAGCCGAAGCTGACGTTGGGCTGGCCATCGCCGTTTTCGTCGAATCCCTGTACGGGATTGGTGATGTCCTTGCCTTCGAGCACCGGTTCGTCGTTGAGCACGTACCAGCTGTTGGGGCTCTGCTGCGTGACCTTGCCGCTGGCCGATTCGACCGGCCGGGCCTGCACCAGGACGGTGCCGGGATTGACGTGCACGACCTTCGGCTGCGACCCTTTCGGCACTTTGTAGCCGTCGGCGTAAAGGTTCTCCTTGGTTTCCTCGGGCCCGCGCAGGACCTTTTCATGCTTGGTGTCGAGCAGGTACCACGAGCCGTACACGCAGCCTTCCTTCTGTTCGGCCGTGCAGCCCGGGGCCAGCGTCGTGTCGGTCTTGCGGATGATCGGCGGCCGCTTGGCCGCGCGCAGGACGGCCTGGTACTCGGGCAGCCCATAGGCCGAGGAGGCGGCATTGGGCCCGCCGGTGGCAGTCGGTTCACTCGAACCCGCCGGCTTGCCGTCGGGGCCGATCACGTTCGGCTCCCAGTCGTAGAAGTACAGCTGGGCGGTCTTACCGACCTCGGCTTCGGCGCGCTGCGAGTTGCTCACATCGGGCAGATCGACGTCGATTTCCTGGCCGCCGCTGCGCTGGATTTCGGGCTGGGTCACGCCGAGCTGATCGACGCGCTTGCGCATGATGTTGATCGCCTGGGTCAGCGATTCGTTGTCGACTTTCGCCTGCGCCGTCGGCTTGGCGAGATAGACCAGCTGCACACCGCCCTTCAGTTCCAGACCCAGGCGCGTGGGCATCGTCAGGATCACGACCAGCGACGCCAGCACGAGGCCGGCGACGAGCAGCAGCGTGAAGATGTTTCGACGGCGGTCGCTCATGGCACGCAAGCGATGATCATCGGTACACGGAGACTACTTCTCGGGGGTCAGCACGAGCAACAGCCCGCCGTCGTCGTCGTAGGCCGGGAACATGTCGGCCTTGGCGGCGGCGGCGACATCGCGTTCGCCGGCCACCTCGACCGGCACCTCGAGCGCGCGCACACCCCACTCGAGCACGGTCTTCACGGGGTCATCGCCGTTGGCGAAGCTGAGCCCCAGAACCTGCTCGACACGTTGACCGATCACCTCTTCCTCCTCCAGGCCCGTGAACGCAAAGGAGTTGCGCCCGCAGCCGATGATACGAGCCTCGTTGTCGCACACGAAGAAGGCCGCGTCGGGGGCCGGGTAGTAGTCGTCGAGCAGCTCGAACAGGAACGCAAACCCGCACTTGGCGCAGCCCTTGCGCTCGCGTGTGAAGCCGACGTTGCGGTCGACCTCGCTCGTACGATGCCCGCAGTTGGGGCAGATGAAGGGATGAGACATGGCCACAGACTAGGGGAGCCGCCTTAACCGAAGCTCATTGCGACGGTCCTTGCGGCCCTGGCGACGATCGACGGTGCAAAGCAGATCTGCTCATACCTCGCGAAACACATCAAAGCCGTTTGAAAGCTCGCAAATGTCAATGGCCGGTGGTCGCGATCCATCGGATGCCACGCGACAGCTATCGAACGCCGCCCCCTCGGGGCCGCAGGGCCTGCGTCGAGCCCTGCCTGCGCCGGTCGCGACCTAGAACAGCGCCTGCTCGGCGGCGCCCGCGACGCCCGCGGGCGGCTCGATACCGAGGTGCGCGAACGCCGCCGCGGTGGCCGCGCGCCCGCGCGGGGTTCGCTTGATCAGACCCTGGACCAGCAGATAGGGCTCGTACACGTCCTCGAGCGTGTCCTGCTCCTCCCCCACCGCCACGGCCAGCGTCGACAGGCCGACGGGGCCACCCGCGAACTTCAGGCAGACCGCGCGCAGGATCTCACGGTCGAGCCGGTCGAGCCCGAGCTCGTCGACCTCGAGCAGCTCCAGCGCGGCGTGTGCGGCGGCGGCCGTCACGACTCCCTGCATCCGCACCTCGGCGAAGTCGCGCACCCGCTTGAGCAGCCTGTTGGCGACGCGTGGAGTGCCGCGGCTGCGACCGGCGATCGCGAGCGCCCCGCCCTCGTCCAGCTCGATCTCGAGGATTCCGGCCGAGCGCCTGACGATCGCTGCGAGCTCCTCGGCCGCATAGGGCTCGAGCCGGGCCTGGATCCCAAACCGGTCGCGCAGCGGCGTCGTGAGCAGCCCGGTGCGCGTCGTCGCCCCGACCAGCGTGAACGGCGGCAGCTCCAGCGTGACCACGCGCGCGCCCGCGCCCTGGCCGACGGTGATCGGCAGCCGGCGGTCCTCCATCGCCGGGTAGAACGTCTCCTCGAGCGTCCTCGGCAGACGGTGGATCTCATCGACGAAGAACACGCTGCGCGGCTCGAGCGCGGTCAGGAACGCGGCGATGTCGCCCTTGCGCTCGAGCGCCGGACCGGCCGTCTGCACGAACGGCACCTCCAGCTCGGCCGCGACGATCTGCGCCAGCGAGGTCTTGCCCAGTCCGGGCGGCCCCGCCAGCAGCACGTGATCGAGCGCCTCCCCGCGCGCGCCAGCGGCCTCGATCGCGACCGTCAGCTGCTCACGCAGCGTCTGCTGACCCACGAAGTCCCCGAGGCGCCGGGGCCGCAACGAGCGGTCGAGCTCGTCCTCGGCCACCAGGTAAGGCGTCTGGATGCGCTCGACCACGTCAGACATGCCAACACGCTCGGAAGATCGCGCCTGCAGGAGTGTCGCGCCCGGGCGCGAGGTGCCGCGCTCCCCGCGCCGCGTCCGCGGCTCGCGACGGCAAGCACGCCGGCCCGAGACAGCGCATGGTCGCTCGCCCGCTCATCCGGTCCGCGCGCTTCGCAGCGCCTCCGCGATCAGCTCCTCGGCGCTCTCGCCCTTCGCGTCGCCGAGCAGCTGTTCGATCTCGGCGGCGTTGTAGCCGAGCTCGAGCAGCCCGTCGCGCGCGAGCGTCCGCGCTCCGTCCGGTGAGCCCGGGCCCGTGCGCGCCGCGAGGATCTGCTCGGCGTCCGCGCCCGCTTCGGCGCCCAGCACCTTCTCGCGCAGCTCGACGATGATCCGTTGTGCGGTGCGCTTGCCGATCCCGGGAGCGGCTTGAAACCGGGCCGCGTCGCCGGCGGCGATCGCGCCGAGCAGCTCACGCGCGGACCCCCCCGACAGCACGGCCAGCGCGACCTTGGGGCCGACGGCCTGCACCGACAGCAGCATCAAAAACAGCTCCTGCTCCTGCTCGGAGTGAAAGCCATACAGCGTCAGCGCGTCGTCGCGCACGATCAGCTGCGTGTGCAGCGTCGCCTGCGACCCGACCGCGGGGACGTGGCGCAGCGTCTGTGCCGACACCGCCGCACGGTAGCCGACCCCGCCGCACACGATCACGACGTGATCCGAGCGCCTGACGGCCACCTCGCCCCGGAGCACGGCGATCACGCGTGCACCTGCGCGAGAGCGCGCGCGATCGGTGCGCGGTTGACGTGGCAGATCGCGACGGCCAGCGCGTCGGCGGCGTGATCGCTGCGGGGCGGCTCGGGCAGCGTGAGCAGCGCCTGGACCATGCGCGCCACCTGCTCCTTGGGCGCGCGTCCGCTGCCGCACACCGCGCCCTTCACCTGCTGCGGGGTATAGCTCTGGCACGGCACGCCCCTGCCGCCGGCGGCGAGCATCGCCACGCCCCTCGCCTGACCGACCGCGAAGGCGGTTTTCACGTTGGCGCCGAAGTACAGCTCCTCGAGCGCCATCCCGTCGGGCTCGTGCGCGGCCAGCAGCCCGTCGACGGCCGTGTGGATGTCGGCGAGCCGGCGCTCCACGGGCACACCCGACCGCGTCTCGATCGTGCCTCCGTCGAGCGCCACCAGGCTGCCGGCGCGCCGCTCCACGACGCCATAGCCCGTGTTGGCCAGTCCCGGGTCGATGCCGAGCACGATCATGCTCAGTGATTCTGCGCGTGCCACCGGACGCCTGCCTCGGCGGTCCCCGCGCGGCCACGCCGCGGCGGCGGCCGTGCCCGCGGCTGCGCGGCTATCCGGCGACGCGCTCGAGCACCTCCGCCGGCGCGTCGAAGTTCGCGTGCACCTCGCTCACGTCGTCGTTGTCCTCGAGCACCTCGAGCAGCTTCATCAGCCTCCCCGCCTGGCTCTCGTCGATCGGCACGAGGCTCGTCGGCCGATAGCCCATCTCGGCGTTCTCGATCTCGATGCCCGCGCTCTCGAGCGCGCCCCTGACCTTGGCGAAGTCGCCGGGCCCGGCCACGACCTCCCACAGGCCCTCGTCGGCCGTGATGTCCTCGGCGCCGGCCTCGACGGCCACCATCAGCTCGTCTTCGTCGTGCTTGTCCGCGTCGATCGCGATCGTGCCCTTCTTCTCGAACAGGTACGCCACGGACCCCGGCTCGCCGAGGTTGCCGCCGTGCTTGGAGAAGAGATGCCTGACGTCGGCGCCCGTGCGGTTGCGATTGTCGGTCACCGCCTCCACCAAGACCGCCACGCCGCCCGGTCCGTAGCCCTCGTAGAGAACCGACTCGAGCGCCTCGCCGTCACCGCCCTCGCCGGTTCCGCGCGCGATCGCCCGTTCGATGTTGTCCTTCGGCATCGACGCTTCCTTGGCCTTGCGGATCGCGTTCTCGAGCGTCGCATTCGCGTCGGGATCGCCGCCGCCATCGCGCGCCGCGACCGTGATCGCGCGCGCGAGCTTGGTGAACTGCTGGCCTCGGCGCGAGTCCACGACCGCCTTCTTGTGCTTGATGCTCGCCCACTTCGAGTGTCCCGACATGCCTAGAAGGTTACTTGCGCGAGCGCTCCGATCCGGCCGGCGGGGGCGCCCACGCGCTCAACGGCCGGGCGCATGCGCACCCGGCGCTCACCCGGCCGGCGAGTGCGCGAGGGTGCTCGAGGGCCGGCGTCCCGACCCGCCCGAACCCGCGCGTCCCTCTAGGATGCCGGGCGGCATGGCGGCGCTCGACCCGGGGATCTTCAAGGCGTATGACATCCGCGGCCTGCACGGGTCGCAGATCGACGCCGACGCCGCCGAGCAGATCGGGCGGGCGTTCGCGCAGGTGCTCGCCGGGCTCGCGGGCAAGCCTTCGGCTCAGCTGCGCGTGGGTCTGGGCCGCGACATGCGGCTGACCGCGCCCGAGCTGTCCGCGCGCTACCGCGCCGGCCTGCTCGCCGAGGGCGCACACGTGATCGACGCCGGCCAAGTGGGCACCGAGATGCTCTATTACCTGGTCGGCTCGCGCGAGCTCGACGGCGGCCTGATGTGCACGGCCTCGCACAACCCGAAGCCGTACACCGGCGCCAAGCTCGTGCGCGCGGGCGCGATCGCGCTGTCCGGGGACGAAGGCATCCAGGACATCCGTAAGACGATCGAGTCCGGGCTCGGACCGGCGCCCCAGGACGGAGCCTCGGGCGCGGGAACCGTCGAGGAGGTCGACCTGTACGCCGAGTTCCAACGATTTGCGCTGGGCCTGATCGACCCCGACGTGGTGCGTGCCCACGACGGTCGCCCGCGGCCGTTGCAGGTGGTCGTGGACGGCGGCAACGGCATGGCCGGGCCGATGGTCGGCCCGCTGCTCGAGCAGCTCGGCCTGGAGCTGATCGAGACCTACTGGAAGCCCGACGGGCACTTCCCCGACCACGAGCCCAACCCGCTGCTCGAGCAGAACCGCGAGGCGATCGTGGCGCGCGTGCGCGACAGCGGCGCCGACCTCGGGATCGCCTGGGATGGCGATGCCGATCGGTGCTTCTTCATCGACGACACCGGCGAGTTCGTCCCCGGCGACTTCCTCACGGCGCTGCTCGCCAAGTCGCTGCTGCGCGGCCATCCCGGCGAGGCGATCCTGTATGACGTGCGCGCCTCGCGCGCGGTGCCCGACACGGTCCGCGAGGCCGGCGGCGTCGCCTACATCAACCGCGTCGGGCACGCCTTCTTCAAGACGCGCATGCGCGCCGAGGGCTCGCTGTTCGGCGGCGAGGTCTCGGGTCACTACTACTTTCGCGAATTCTTCTGCGCCGACTCCGGCACGATCCCGGCGCTGTTGATGCTGGAGCTGATCGCGCGCGCCGGGCGGCCGCTGTCGGAGCTGCTCGCGCCATACCGCGAGCGCTACTTCATCTCAGGCGAGATCAACTCCGAGGTCTCCGACCCCGCCGCCAAGATCGCCGAGCTCGCCGAGCGCTACGCCGACGCTCGCCAGAGCCGGCTCGACGGCATCTCGATCGACTACGAGGATTGGCATTTCAACGTGCGCCCTTCCAACACCGAGCCGCTGCTGCGCCTGTGTCTGGAGTCGCTGGTCTCGCGCGAGGACATGGAACGCCGCCGCGACGAGGTCCTGGAGTTGATCCGGTCTTGAGCGGGCCGGGCCAGGCCGGCGAGCAAGATCTGCTGGCGCAGGCAGCCGCGGCCGGCATCCATCGCCTCGCGATCCCGACGCCGTTTCAGGTTGGGCGGGTCAACGCCTACCTGATCGAGGACTCGCCGCTGACGCTGATCGACTCGGGTCCCAACTCCGGCAAGGCGCTCGACGAGCTCGAGCAGGCACTCGCCGCACGCGGCCATGCGATCGAGGACATCGAGCTGCTGATCGTCACCCACCAGCACATCGACCATATCGGTCTGGCCTCGATCGTGGCGCGCCGCTCGGGCGCGCAGGTGGCGGGGCTCGAGCGGCTCGCGCCATATCTCCTGCGCTTTCGCGAGGAAGCCGAGCTCGACGATCGCTTCGCGCAGGACATCATGCTGCGCAACGGCATCCCGGCCGACGTCGTGACCGCCTTGCGCGCCGTTTCGGCGAGCTTCCGCGCGTGGGGTGCCACGGTCGAGATAACACGCCCGCTGCGCGACGGCGAGACGATCGAGCTGCGCGACCGCACGCTCACGGTCCTGCACCGTCCCGGCCACAGCCCCTCCGACACGATCTTCCTCGACCGGCGGCCGGGGGGCGACCAGGGCCCGATCCTGCTGGCCGGCGATCACCTGATCAAGCACATCTCCTCGAACCCGCTGCTCGCGCGCCCGCTCGGGGGCGGCGGGATCGACGCGGGCGGGGCGGGCTCATCGGTGGAGGGCGAACGCCCGCGGGCGCTGCTCCAGTACATCGCCTCGCTGCGCCTCACACGCGAGATGCAGCTCTCGCTGGTGCTGCCCGGACACGGCGAACCGATCGTCGACCACGCGGCGCTGATCGACGAGCGCCTGAGGATGCACCGCCGGCGCGCCGAGAAGATCCACGGCCTGATCACCGCAGAAGCGCGCAGCGCTCACGAGATAGCACTCGAGCTGTGGGGCAATGTCGCGGTCACGCAGGCTTTCCTGACGCTGTCGGAGGTGCTCGGCCACGTCGACCTGTTGATCGAGGAGGGCCGCGCAGTCGAACGGTCCGCGGACGGCGCGGGCGTCGTCCGCTTCGAAGCCGTCTAGTGGGTCTCCTGGAAATGTTGCGCCTGAAACGTCATCGGTCAGGCGGCGATCAGTAGACGCCGCTCGGCCTTGATGAGGCGCTGGTCGCGATGTGGGCCGTTGCGGTAGCGGATGTGGTCGGCCATGGCTTTGGCGAGGGTGTCCCAGTCGGGGTAGTCGGCGTTCTTGACGACGAACTCGCCGATCGCCCAGAAGTGGGACTCGATCCGGTTCAGGAAGCTCGCGTAGGTGGGTGTGAAGACGAGCTCGACGTTGCTCTCGTTGGCCCACTCGCGAATCTCGAGCGTCTTGTGGGTGGAGAGGTTGTCGGCAATCAGGTAGATCCGCAGCGCCGGGTCGTAGCGCATCCTGATCTGGCGGTAGTAGGCGAGCACCTCGCCGGCGTTCTTGTGTGCGCGCAGCCGGCCGTGGAGGCGGTCGGCGTGCACGTCGTAGTCGCCGAACAGGTAGCGGACGCCGTGTGGGCGCTTGTAGGTCGCGCGGTGCCGCTGACAGCGCTTGCGTGGCGCCCACCCGGAGCCCTGGTGGGGGATCAGCTGGATCGGCCCCATCTCGTCGAAGCACACCACCACGCCGTCGCTGGGTCTCTCGCGGCAGAGCGAGAGCACACGCTCGGCCTTGCCCTGGAACTCGGGATCCGGACTCCACTTCCACGAGCGTGTGCGCTGATGGGAAAGCCCCGCGCCGATCAGCGTCTGGCGCAGGGCCTCTGCGCTGAGCAGGATGCCCATCCCGGCCAGGTGTGTCTGCAGCTTGGGCAACGACCAGCGCGTGAGCGGGACGCCCCGATGGTCGGGGCGGGTACGAGCAAGCGCGACAATCCGGTCGCGCTCTGCGGGCGTCGTCTTTTTGGGGCGCCCGCCCCGATAGTCAGGGTCAAGCGCGTCGAACCCCCGCTCGTTGAACGCGTGGATCACCTTGCGCACATGCGATTCGTCGCTGCGCACAGCAGCTGCGATTTGCCGCGCCGGCATCCCGCTCGCAGACGCCAGCAGCATCGCCGCCCGCTGGCGCTTGGATTGGTACTTGGCGCGTTTGGAGATCGACTTCAGCCGCGCACCCTCCTCCGGCGAGAGCTCGCGAACGAACACCTCCGGCGGACGCATCACCACCTCCTGGATTGGGGACATGCGTCCTTGTTCGCCGCCAGAGGCGAGTTTCCGGTCAAACGTTTCCAGGAGACCCACTAGCCAAGGGACACGGGCCGTCGCCGCTCGGCAACCTTGCAGGCGCGCTGTCACTACTCGGCTGCCTCGCACGCGAGCTGCCGTTGCTTCGCGGCCTCGCAGGCGCGCTGTCCGCCGCTCCGCGGCCTCCCAGGCGGGCTACCGCGGCTCCTCGGCCTCGATCGCCCGAACGTGCTCGATGTTGGCGCGATCGTCCGCCTCGCGACTGGGCTCGGCCGTGAACCAGGCATCGAGGATCTCGGCCAGCTCGGCCTCCGAGGTGCTGCGCAGGCTCAGCGCCAGCGTGTTCGCGTCGTTCCAGCGTCGCGCCCCGACGGCCGTGGCCGCATCGGTGCACAGAGCCGCGCGCACGCCGCGCACCTTGTTGGCCGCGATCGACGCGCCCGTACCGGTCCAGCAGCAGACGATCGCCTGCTCGGCCCGGCGTCCGGCCACGTCGCGAGCGGCCGCCTCCGAAGCCCAGGCCCAGTCCTCACGCTCGCCCTCGCCCAGCGCGCCGTGCAGCAGCACCTCGTGGCCGCGTTCGCGCAGGCGCTCGACCAGCACGCCGGCGATCCCGACAGCTTCGTCTGCGGACACCGCGATGCGCATCGCCTACTCGACGGCGGCGCCCGCGCGCGTGTGTGCGCGCGCGTGCGCCGCCTCCAGGAACATGCGGTGCACGCGATCGTCGTCGGTGAGCTCGGCGTGGAAGGCGACGGCAAACAGCGCCTGCTGACGAGCCGCGACCGGGTGACCGTCGATCTCCGCGAGGACCTCGACCGCAGGGCCGTACTCGGCGATCCACGGCGCGCGGATGAACACCGCTCGCAGCGGCCCGCCCTCGAGACCGCGCAGCTCGAGGTCGGCCTCGAAGCTGTGCAGCTGACGACCGAATGCGTTGCGCTGCGCGCGCATGTCCATCAGGCCGAGATGCTCGCGATCGAGCATGATCAGGCCGGCGCACGACCCCAAGATCGGCACGCCGCTGCGGGCGAGCTCGCGCAACGGCTCGGCGAGACCCTCGCGCTCGATGCCGAGCGTCATCGTCGTCGACTCCCCGCCCGGGATCACGAGCGCATCGAGACCATCGAGATCTGCCACCACGCGCACCTCGCAGACGCGCGCGCCGAGCCGCTGCAGGACGCGCTCATGCGCCTCAAAGCCACCCTGGAGGGCGAGCACCCCCACGAGCGGGGCCTCGCTCACCAGCCGCGCTGGGCCAGGAGCTGCTCGCCCTCCAGCTTGGAGCTCTCCAGGCTCGCCATCGCCGGGCCGAGCCCGCGCGAGGCCTCGGCGACGCGCTCCGGGTCCTGCCAGTGGGTCGTGGCCTCCACGATCGCGCGTGCGCGCACGGGCGGGTCCTCGGACTTGAAGATGCCAGAGCCGACGAACACGCCCTCGGCGCCCAGCGCCATCATCAGAGCGGCGTCGGCGGGGGTGGCGATCCCCCCCGCGCAGAACAGCACGACCGGCAGACGCCCGTCGCCGGCCACGCCTCGGACGAGCTCGAGCGGTGCTCCGAGCTGCTTCGCGGCGCTCGCGAGCTCGGCCTGGTCGAGCGTCGCCAGGCGGCGCATTTCGCTCGTGATCGCGCGCATGTGGCGGACGGCCTCGACGATGTCGCCGGTGCCCGCCTCCCCCTTGGAGCGGATCATCGCCGCGCCCTCGCCGATCCGCCGCAGCGCCTCCCCGAGGTTGGTCGCGCCGCACACGAACGGGACCTTGAACTGCCACTTGTCGATGTGGTTGGTCTCGTCGGCCGGGGTCAGCACCTCGGACTCGTCGACGTAGTCGACCTCGAGCGCCTGCAGCACCTGCGCCTCGAGGAAATGTCCGATCCGCGCCTTGGCCATCACGGGAATCGTCACGGCCTGCTGGATGCCGGCGATCATGTCCGGGTCGGACATCCGCGCCACGCCGCCGTCGCGACGAATGTCAGCAGGAACGCGCTCGAGCGCCATCACGGCGGCGGCGCCGGCGTCCTCGGCGATGCTCGCCTGCTCGGGCGTGACGACGTCCATGATCACGCCGCCCTTGAGCATCTCCGCCAGGCCGCTCTTTACCCGGAAAGTCGCCTCGTCGCGCATGGTCTGAGCATAGCTGGCGCTTCACAGACACAAACGGCCCGCTCGCGGCGGGCTGTTCACGAATCGAGGTTGCCGCCGAAGCAACGGCCCCGGAGCTCGCGAGGAGGCGTGTAGCGCCCCCGGCGGGTCTCGACCACGCCGACCCGGGGCTCGACCAGGCCGACCTACTTCAGTCGAAAGGCCTTGATGCGATCGTCGTACTGGGCCGTGTCGCGCGAGTACACGCCATACGCGACCGCCTGCACGATGCTCAACAGCGCCGTGTGCGAGCGCACGTACGCGGGGCTGTTCGAGGAGTAGTAGAGCTTGATCTGCGCCAGCTTCGCGACCTCCGAGAGCGTCGCGTCGGTGATCGCGGCGGTACGGGCTTTGCGGTGACGCGCGAGCTTCATCGCGCGCACCACGAGCGGGTGGGGCCGGCCCGCCGAGAGGCCGACCACGAGCGTGTTGTGGTCGATGCGCCCGAGCCGGCTGAGCGCCTCTTGGGATGGGCTCGCGACGACGTCCACGCGCAGGTCGAGCAGCATCAGCAGGTGGCGCAGGTAGCTCGCGAAGAACGCCATCTGGTCGGTACCCGCGACGAGCACCTTGTCGGCGTCGACGATCGCCTGCACGATCGCGTCAACCGAGCTGCGCGAGATCTTGCGGGCGGTCTCCTCGACGTTCACGTAGTCGGCTGTCAGCGAGCTCTCGAACTCGTTCTGGTCGAGCGAGAACAGCGGCGTCGAGCCATTTGGGCCGGCCTCGTTCGGCGCCTGCGCGTGTATGCGTCGGTATTCCTCACGCGCGGCGGCCTGCAGCTCCGGGAAGCCCTCGAAGCCGAGCGCCTGCGAGAACCGCACGACCGTCGAGCTCGAGGTGTTGGCGCGGCGGGCCAGCTCCTCGGCGGTCTGGAAGGCAGCCTCGTCGAGATGGTCGACGATGTACTGGGCGACGTCCTTCTGCGAGCGCGAGCATTCCTCGAAGCGCGCCTGGATGTAGGTGGACAGGCTCTGGTGCTCGCCGGTGCCGTTGCTCGGTCGCGTCGTTGGAACTGGGGTCGCGGTGCGCTTCATCGGCGCTCTGTTTCGACGGCAGCGCCCCTCACTCCTGCACGATCGACGATTCACTACACGGATTTACGATCCCCGCTCAGGCTCGCGGCCAGCTCCACGAAGTAGTCGAGCGAGCGAGGGTTGGCCAGGGAGTCCACGCTCGCGGCCTCGCCCGGGGACACGCCCATCAGGATCTTCTTGACGGGCACCTCGAGGACCTTGCCCGACAGGGTGCGCGGCACCTCGGCGATCTGCAGCACCTCGTTGGGAACGTGCCGCGGCGAGCAGTCCTCGCGGATCCGCGCGAGAATGCGCGCGCGCAGGTCCTGGTCGAGCGTGACACCCTCGTCCAGCACCACGAACAGGATCATCGAGAGCTCGGCCCCGGCCTCGGCGCCTGAGCCGCCGCGCGGGACGTCGACCACGAGCGCGTCGAGCACCTCCTCGACCGCGCCCGCGGCCCGGTAGATCTCGCTCGTGCCCATGCGCACGCCCTGGCGGTTGATGGTCGCGTCGGAGCGTCCGTAGATGATCGCGCTGCCGCGCGGAGTGATGCGGATCCAGTCGCCGTGGCGCCAGATCCCCGGGTACATCGAGAAGTAGCTCTCGCGATAGCGCTCGCCGCCACCCCCGTCGCGGCGCGGGGGGTCCTCGCCCCAGAAGAACAGGGGCATCGAGGGCATCGGCGCGGTGATCACCAGCTCGCCGACTTCGTCCACCACGCTGCGGCCCCGCTCGTCGAACGCCTCAACGGCGCAGCCGAGCGCACGACACTGCAGCTCGCCCTCGTACACCGGCAGCAGCGGGCAGCCGGCCACGAACGCCGTGCAGACATCGGTTCCGCCGCTCGTCGAGAACAGCCACCGATCGCGCCCGACGTGCTCGTAGACCCAGCGGAAGCTCTCCGGCGACAGCGGCGAGCCGGTCGAGCCGATCGCGCGCAGCGCGTGCAGGTCGCAGTCGCGCGCGGGCTCGACGCCCGCTTTCGCGCACGCCGCCAGCAGTCCCGCCGAGACGCCCATGCAGGTCATCTCGGTCCGCTCCGCGAGGCGCCAGAGCGCACCGAGATCGGGGTGGCCGGGGCTGCCGTCGTAGAGGACGATCGCGGCGTCGCCGAGCAGGCAGCCGACGAGGAAGTTCCACATCATCCAGCCCGTCGTCGTAAACCAGAACATGCGATCGCCGGCGCGCAGATCGAGGTGCAGGCCCTTCTTGAGCTGCTCGAGCAGGATGCCGCCGTGCGAGTGCACGATCGCCTTCGGCAGGCCGGTCGTGCCGGAGGAGTAGAGCACCCACAGGGGATGCCCGAAGGGGACCTGCTCGAAACTCATCGCGGCGGCCGCCGAGGTGTCGCCGCCGAGGGCCGCTCCGCGCGCCAGCAGCTCGCTCCAATCGAGCGCGCCCGGCAGATCCCCGGCGGATGCGGCCCGCGCGAGATATGGCAGCAGCACCGTGTGGCGCAGGCCCGGCAGCTCCTGTGCGATCGCGCGCACGGCGTCCGTGCGATCGAAGTCCCTGCCGCCGTGGCGGTAGCCGTCGACCGCCAGCAGCACCGTCGGCTCGATCTGCGCGAAACGGTCGATCACGCTGCGCGACCCGAACTCGGGCGCGGCGCTCGAGAAGATCGCGCCGAGGCTGGCCGTCGCCAGGAACGCGACCAGCGTCTCGGGGATGTTCGGCATGTACGCCACGACACGATCGCCGCGCCCGACGCCGAGCGCGCGCAAGCCGGCCGCCGCCGCGGCAACCTGCTCGCGCAGCTCGCCCCAGGTCAGCGAACCGAGCTCGCGCAGCTCCGAGCAGTGCAGGACCGCAAGCGCATCCGGATCGCGCCCGCGCTGCAGCAGGTTCTCCGCGTAGTTGAGCTCGGCGCCCTCGAACCAGCGCGACCCGGGCATCTCGCGCGAGTCGAGCACGCGCGTGTAAGGGCGCGAGGCGCGCACCCCGTAGTACTCCCAGATCGCCGCCCAGAACCGCTCGAGCTCGGACACCGACCACTCCCACAGCTCCGCGTAGTCCGCGAACGTGCGCTCCGCGGGCCCCTCGCCGAGCCAGCGCATGAACCCCGTCAGCTGCGCGCGCTCGCGCACATCCGCCGAGGGCTCCCACAGCGGCTGCTGCCCGGTAGCGCTGACCATGCCGGTATTCTCGCCGTTTGTGAGCCTGCCCGGGTTGCGCGCCGAGTTTCCCGTCCTGGCCACATACGCCTACCTCAACGCCGGCACCGACGGTCCGCTGCCCGCACGCGCGGCTCGCGCCGCCGCGGACGAGCTCTCGCGCGAGGCGCAGGATGGGCGCGCCGCGTCGCACTTCGAGCGCCGCGGCGAGCTCAGGGACGAGCTGCGCGCCGCATATGCGCGGCGGCTCGGCTGCGCCCCCAGCCAGCTCGCGCTCACGACCTGCACGAGCGAAGGCATGGCGCAGGTGATCGACGGACTCGAGCTCGGTCCGCGCGATGAGATCGTCACCAGCGAGGAGGAGCATCCCGGCCTGCTCGGCGCGCTCGGCGCTGCGCGGGCGCTGCGCGGCGTGAGCGTACGCACCGTGGCGCTCGCCGACGTCGCCGACGCGGTCGGCCCGAGCACGCGGCTGGTCGCGTGCTCGCACGTGAGCTGGATGAGCGGGCGCTTCGCTCCGGCGGCGCTGGCGCAGCTGGAGGTGCCGGTGCTGCTCGACGGCGCCCAGGGCGTCGGCGCCGTGCCGGTCGACGTCACAGCGCTGGGCTGCGACGCCTACGCAGGCGCCGGACAGAAGTGGCTGTGCGGTCCGGACGGCATGGGCATGTTGTACGTCAGCGACGCCTTCAGCGCGCGCCTGTCGGTGCGCCGCCGCGGCTACCCGAACCTGGCCGACCCCGACAGCGGACTCGAGGCCGAGCCGTTTGCCGACGCGCGCCGCTTCGACGCGATGTCGTTGAGCGCCGAGACGCTCGCGTGCGCGCTGGCGGCCGCGCACACGCTCGAAGCGACCGGCTGGCAGACGATCCACGAGCGGGCCTGCGGCCTGGCGGCGCGACTGGCCGAGCTGCTGGCCGAGCACGGCCGCGCGCTGCCGCCGCGCGACCCGAGCACGCTCGTGACGTTCGAGAGCCCCGATCCCGAAGCGGAGCGCACGGCACTTGCGGAGGCAGGGGTGATCTTGCGTAACATCCCCGCCACGCCGTGGCTGCGAGCGTCGGTCGGGGCCTGGAACGACGAGGACGACCTCGAGCGGCTGCTGAAGGCGCTCTCCAGATGAACTCCGCCGAGCAGACGACCGTCCTCCCCGCGGATCGACCGCTCGGCCAAGAGGCCAGCGCCCGCATCCGTCCGCTGCCGCGCGTGCGTGCACGCCACCTGGCGCTCGGCGCGGTGCTGGCGCTGTCCGCCGTCCTCAACACCTACCGCCTGTCGCGCAACGGGTGGTCGAACGCGTTCTACTCGGCGGGCGTCAAATCGATGCTCCATTCGCTGCACAACTTCCTGTTCGTGTCGTTCGACCCCGGCGGTCTGATCACGATCGACAAGCCGCCGCTGGGACTGTGGGTGCAGGTGCTGAGCGCCAAGCTGTTCGGGATGACGCCGCTGAGCGTGCTGCTGCCCGAGGCGATCATGGGAGTCGTCACGGTCGGGCTGCTCTACTGGGTGGTGACGCCGAGGTTCGGGGTCACGGCGGGCCTCGCGAGCGCTCTGGCGCTCGCGCTGTTTCCCTCGTTCGTGGCGTCTTCGCGCGACAACAACGTCGACGCCCTGCTGATCCTGCTGATGACGCTCGCCTGCGGCCTCGGGCTGCGCGCGATCGAGTCGGGGCGCCTGCGCACGCTGCTCGGCTGCGCCGTGCTCGTGGGGCTCGCGTTCAACACCAAGACGCTCGCTGCCTACCTGGTCGTGCCGGGGCTCGCACTCGGCTACCTGGTGTGCGCGCCCGCGACGATCGCCCGCCGGACGGCGCATCTCCTGGCGGCCGGAATCGTGATGCTCGCGGTGTCGTTTGCATGGATCGCGATGGTGGAACTGACGCCCGCCTCCAAGCGTCCGTTCGTCGGCGGCTCCACCAACAACAGCGAGATCGGGCTCACCTTCGGCTACAACGGCTTCGGCCGCGTCGGCGGCCAGAAGGGCGGTCCCGGCCAGATCCGCGTGCTGCTGAAGCACGGCTCGCTGGCCGACATCGAAAAAGAAGCGCTGCGCCTGCGCGCGCTGGGCAAGAACCCGACCGGGCTGGAACCGGGCCTGCAAGCGACCGCCCCTTCAGCCCCCCCCAAGCCGGCTGCCGGCCCGGCGGCGCACAAACCCCACCCAAAGCCGTCGACGTACCTCGCCGATGGCCGCCTGCGCGAGCCGATCGCCTTCGGCGGCCCGCCCGGCCCGCTGCGCATGTTCGAAGCCGGCCTCGGCACGCAGGGCGCCTGGATGCTGCCGTTCGCGCTCGTCGGCATGATCGCGATCGCGCTCTGGACCTTCGTCGTGCCGGCCGGCGAGCCCGCTGGCGAGCGTCGCGGCAGGAGCCGCGCCGCTCAGTCCGATCGCGCGCATCCGCGTCCGCCCGAGGACCCGTCCGCGGCCCCCCGCCGGCGCGACCGTCGACTGGCCGGGCTGATCGTGCTGGGCGGCTGGTTCCTGACCGAGCTCGCCGTGCTGAGCTTCTCCAAGGGGATCGTCCACCCGTACTACGTCTCGGCGCTCGGACCCGGCAGCGCGGCGATGACCGGCGCCGGGGCGATCGCTTTCGTCGAGCTCGGCAGGCGCCGACGCCTGTTCCTCGTGCTCGTGCCGCTCGCCGTTGCCGCCACGGTCATCGCGCAAGTGCTCATTCTGCGCGAAGACCTGCGTTATCTGCACTGGTTCTGGCCCGTGCTGATCGTCGGTGCGGCGCTCGGGGTGCTCGCGATCCTGACCACGCGCCGTTGGATCGGCGTGGCGATGGCCGCGACGCTCGCGCTGCTGCTGGTGGTGCCGGGGGTCTACGCGGCCACGATCTGGAGGTTCCCGGTCGACGGGACCTTCCCCGAGGCGGGCCCGCACGTGGCCGCCGGCTACGGCGGACTCGACATCGACGCAGCCGCCACACGGGTCACCAAGGCGCTGCTCGCCTACGTCGGCCGCCACGATCCCGGCTCGCGCTGGGAGGTCCTGACCGAGGCGTCCGACACGGCCGCGCCGATGATCCTGCTCGGTCACGCCGCGGGGGCGATGGGCGGCTACAGCGGCTATGACCCTGCGCTCGACGGCGCCGGCCTCGCGCGGCTCGTGCGCCGCGGTGAAGCGCGCTACGTCGTGCTCGGCGGCGCCTACGCAGAACGCGGCGGCAACGCCGCGTCCACGGCCGTGCTGCGGGCGTGCGAGGTGGTTCCGGGCGCCGCCTGGCAGCCGCCGCCCGTCAACCCCAACGCGCTGCTGCTGTTCGACTGCAGGGGCCACGAAGCACAGCTCAGCCGCCAGCACGGCACGCTCTGAGGGCACGCGCGCGCGTCAGGCGGCGACCAGCAGCTCGCGATGGAAGGCGCGCTCGAACAGCTCGCGCTCGCGGCTCGCCGCCCAGCGCGGCACCGTCGGCTCGCCGTCGGCGATCAGCCGCAGCTCGATCTCCCCGCTGCCGTTGGACCCGGCGAGGGTGAAGCGGGTGGCGCGCACCAGTTGATCACGCGAGCGCTCGAGATCCTCCGCCAGGCGCAACAGCACGGCGCAGCGATCCAGGCGTGCGGCGTCGCCGGGCTCGAACAGCGCGGCCAGAGGACCGGGCTCGGGCATGCCCTTGCGGTGGTAGCGCGTCGCCTGAGCGATGATCGCCACTTCCCTGGGCGAGTAGCCCGGGAGGCCGCCGTTGAGGATCAGGTAGCGCGAGTGCTTGTGGTGATCGTCGTAGTCGACCGCCATGCCGACGTCGTGCAGCGCGCACGCGGCCCACAGCAGCTCTCGCTCGAGCGGATCGCCGGCGTGCAGGCCGAGGCGGGCGAGCTCGTCGAACATCGCCAGCGCGAGCGTCGCGACGTGCTCGGTGTGGGCGCGATCGTGGCGGTACTGGGCCGCGCGGTTGAGCACGCTGTCGCGGCGGATGTCGGTGAACAGGGGTGGGTCTCGGTCGGACAGCAGGCGCTCGAAGAAGACGCCCTCGCGCAGGCCCGACTCCGTGACCTCGAGACCTGCGAAGCCCCCAGCCTCGATCACGCCCTGGACGACGATCGCGCCGGCGAGCACGAGGTCGGCCCGCGCGGGCTTGATGCCCGGCACGGCGCTGCGCTTGGACGCAGGCAGCGCGGCCAGCTGCTCGATCAGCTCGTCCAGCTCGGCGGGCGCGACCGTCATACCCTGAACGCCGTTCGACGGCAGCGCCTTCGCGCGCTGAACGGCGGCCGCGAGGTTGCGCACGGTTCCACCCATGCCCACCAGCCGTCCGCCGCCGCTCGCGCGGCCGGCGTCGGTCAGCCACTCGGCCCCCGCCAGATCATCGGCCACGTGCTCGCGCAGCTCATCGATCTGGCGGCGCTTGGGCGGTCCGTTCACGGGCAGATAGCGCTCGGTCATGCGCACCGCGCCGAGGCGCCAGGAGCCGAGCTCGCACGCGCGTCGGCCGGCGACGCGCACCAGCTGCAGCGACCCGCCGCCGAGATCCAGCACGCAGCCGTCCGTCAGGGTCGTCGAGTTGACGGCGGCGAGATAGCCGTAGCGAGCCTCGGTCTCGCGGCTCAGCACGCGAATCGGCAGGCTGGTGTGCTCTCGCGCCAGCGCCAGGAAGCCCTCTGCGTTCTCGGCGTCGCGGATCGCGCTCGTGGCAAGCGCATCGACGGCCACACCGGCCATGAGCCCGTCGGATCCGCCCGCCGCGCCGCTCTGCTCCGCCGCCGCGATCAGGCCGGCCGCGCGACAGAACTGGTCGAACACGTCCAGCGTCGCCAGCGCCCGGCGCATCGGCTCCTCGCCGAGCCGCCCGGTCGCCGCCATTCCCTCGCCGATCCGAACCGGCTCGTAGATCTCGTCCGTGCGCCTCCACCAGCCGTCCGCGGTCATGAACACGACCAGCCGAAACGAGTTGGAGCCCAGGTCGATCACCGCGAAACGGTCGCCGCGCGTCATGGCATGAATGTATTCGCCACACCGGAGGGTTCGGCGGGTCTCGGGGCGAGCGCAGATCGACGGTACGGCCACCGTCCGCGCGCGGTCGGGCGGCCACGGGCCGCTCCGGCGGAACGGTCGGCTCACCCGTAGCGAGCGTCGAGCCCGGGCTCAGACCTGGCGACGCGCATGTGGGGAACCGATCGACCGCGGCTCGCCCCGAAGAGCGCTCGGCTCATTCAGGGCGGTCGGAGCGGTCGGAGCGCTCGGTGCGGTCGTCGAGGCCCAGCTCGGACCTGGCGACGCGCATGCGTGCGGCCAGCCGCGCCTCGTCTTCGGCGTCGCGCGCCAGTTCGATGATCGGAACGTCCATCGCCAGGCAGAGTCCGGTCACCTTCTCCCAGCTCGGGTTGCGCACCCCGCGCTCGATCCCCGACAGGTAGGTCGGGTGCATGCCGGCATCGTGCGCGAGACCCTCGATCGTCAGGTGCCGCGCACGTCGCAGACGACGGATTGTGACGCCGAGCTCGGCGTTGGTGGGCATTACGACCGACACACCCCCACCCTCGCCTCTTGACATCGCCATGACGACAGTTAATAGTCCGTAACAGAGACGATTGTCTGTATTCCGTGTGACTTGTGTGTGTCACGAACGTGACTTTGGCCTTTCGACCCGGTTTCGCGCGCACGCGCCACGGACCCGAGCGCTCTCATCTGGCTGCGCGGGAGGTCTGGCCAGGCGCGACGGCCATGAGGCGAGATGCGCAGGTACGCGCCGGCTCTGGCAGTCCCGGAGTCCCGCGCGCCACCTCGCCGTAGAAGATCTGTCGAGCACGGCGGAGCCGGCCCCGGTGACACCGTCGCGGACGCCGACGTGATGGGTGACAATGCGCATCGATCCGCAATGCAGCGAGGACTCGGGGACGCCCCGCCAGCCGGCCGCGCGGGGCGGGGCGCGCAGCCGAGCAGCCGCAGCGGCAGCCAAGCGAGACGATCCCGGCGCCGATCCGGGCCGCTCGCAGAATCCGGCGGCGCTCGACGCCGACACAGGCCGGCCCCGTCCGAACGGGGCAGACGAGCGGCCCGATCAGGACAAAGCCGACAGCCGTGCGCGTCCCGATCGAGCTGACGGCAGGACGGGCGAGATCGAGCGACTGTTCGAGCTGACCGCGGATCCGTTGGCGACGATCTCGCCCGAGGGACGCTTCACGCTGCTCAACCCGGCGTGGGAGCAGCTGCTCGGACGATCGCGAGAGGAACTGCGCGCCGCGTCGATCGCCGACCTGCTGCACCCCGACGACGCCGAGCAGGCGCTCGCGGCGATCCACGCCGACAGCCCGCTCGAGAACATGACGAGCCGCTACCGGCACATAGACGGCTCCTGGCGCTGGCTGATGTGGAGCGCCCGCCGCGACGGCGACACGTGGTACGCGACCGCCAAGGACGTGACCGATCGCATGTGGCTCGAGCGCCAGGCGCTGCACGACCCGCTCACGAGGCTGCCGAACCGGCTGCTGTTCATGGACCGCGCGCGCCAGGCGATCGCGCGCCTGCACCGCAGCGGCAACGCCGTGGCGATGCTGTTCATCGACCTCGACAGGTTCAAGGCGGTCAACGACAACCTCGGGCACAGCGTCGGCGATCGCCTGCTGGTCGCGATCTCCGAACGCCTCGCCGAGCTGATGCGCGACAGCGACACGGTCGCGCGGCTCGGAGGAGATGAGTTCGTGATCCTGGCCGAGGACGTCGAGAGCGACGACGAGGCGCTCGCGCTCGCGCAGCGCGTCCTCGACGCGCTCGACCGGCCCGTCGCGCTGGGCAGCGCGACCGTGGCGATGCTCGCGAGCGTCGGCATCTCGATATCGCGCGACCACCTGCTCGACCCGGAGGCGATGCTGCGCGAGGCCGACCTGGCGATGTACCGCGCCAAGAGCGCCCAGGGCCCCCGGGTTCAGCTGTTCGACGAGAGCCTGCGCCAGGAGCTCAGCACGCACGCTCAGATCGAGCTGCGCCTGCGCGACGCGCTGCCTCGGCGCGAGCTGATGCTCGCCTACCAGCCGATCATGCGACTCGCGGGCGGGCAGGTGGTCGGCTGCGAGGCGCTCGTGCGCTGGCTCCCGACCGGGCCGCGCGACGGAGTTCGCGCCGGCGACGAGATGCTGCCCTCGACGTTCCTGCCGCCGGTCGAAAACAGCGAGCTGATCGTGCAGATCGGCAACTGGGTCCTGCACAGCGCCTGCGCCCAGGCCGCGGCGTGGCGGCGCAACGGCATCGCGATGCCCGTGTCGGTCAACGTCTCCGGACGCGAGCTGACCGAGCTCGATCTGGCCGAGCGCGTGCGCGAGGAGCTCGTCTACTACCGCCTGCCGGCCTCGGCCCTGCGCCTCGAGGTGAGCGAGGACGCCGTGCTGCGCGATCCCGAGCGAGCGCGCGCGGCGCTCACCGACGTCAAGCGCCTGGGCGTCTCGATCGCGCTGGACAAATTCGGCTCGGACCACTTCTCGCTGGGGATGCCGAGCAACCTGCCGCTCGACATCGTCAAGCTCGATCGCGCGCTCACGGCAAGCCTGGCGCAAAGCACCGAAAAGCGCGCCATGTTCGCGGCGGCGATCGCGCTCGCCAAGCAGGCCCGCGTGACCGCGGTCGCCGTCGGCATCGAGACCCAGCGACAGCTCGCGGTTGCGCGCGAGCTCGACTGCGCCATCGGGCAAGGCTTCTTGCTGCACACGCCCGCGACACCCGAGCGCGTGCGCCTCAGGTACGCGACCCCTTCGCTGACCTCCGCCCCGTGGCGCCCACTCGTGCGCATCCGCGGCATCGACCGCCGCTGAGCCGACCCGCACTCGCCGTCGAGCCCGCCCGGCGACGCCGCCGATCCCTGTCGGCGACGCCTTAACAAATCTTCAGCCAACCGAAATCGGGCCTTCAGCCGCCGGTGTCAGAGTGGCCGTCGCAGTGTTGTTGTCACTCCTGATTCCTCTCCTGTGGCTGGCCGTCATGGCGTTAGTCGTGGCGGCCTGCCGAGGTGCCGCGCGCGGCGATGGCCGCAACGGCAGGGCTGTCCGGCGCACGCAGTCATAGGTCCTGGGCGCCAACCGCCCCGAACCGTCCTGAACGGTCAGGCCCGCCGCACCCAGGCGCTGAACGTCTCCGGCCCCCACGGCCCGCGAAAGTGGACGCGCCCCGCCAGCCTCATCCGCCGCGGCGCGCGCGTGCCGTCCGTGAGATAAAGGACCCACTGGTAGGGCCGTTTGCGCAGCTCGTAGTAGCTGCCGAGACGCGGATAGGACCCTTCCGCGAGCGGTCGATCGCCGTGGCGAACCAGGAAGAAGCGAATCGCGGGCTCCATCGGCTGAGTGCCGAGGTCGAGCGGGCCGAGGTTGTACTCGATCGTCTGACGCGGCGGAATCACCCGCTCGATGCCGTCGACGACCTCGCGGATCGGACGGTACTCGTACACGTGCGAGTCGGGCCTCGCGTCGCGCGCGACCGCGCCGCCCACCGCGACGACCGCTCCCAAGCTCACCAGCGACGCGAGCACGACGCCCGTGAGGCGCAGCCGCGCCGTCAGCCCGCGCCGGCCCGCGGGCAGGCGGGCTCGTAACGCCGCGAGCGCCGGACGCGCAAGCCACAGCACCCCAAGCCACAGCGACCACGCGAGCACCAGCCACACCCACAGGCCGAGCTCGGATCCCCACCACATGGTGTAGCCCAGCGTTTCGGCGAGCAGCTGGGCCGAAGGGTTCGACGCCGCCTCGAACCCGATCGCCGCGCAAAGGCCGAGCGCGATCAGCGCGGCGGCAAACAGATCCCAGCGCCGCGCATATGCGGCGAGCGCCCCGACCAGCGCCAGCGCCGCCAGCAGTGCCAGCGCGGAATCTGTCTGCCCGCTGCTCGCCGCGGCGCGCACGTCGGCCTTGCGCTCCCACTCCGAACCGGGCACATACAGCCACCACGGCCTGAACCCGACCGCGCGCACCACCGTATGCCAGCCCACGCTCGCGCCGAGCCTGGGCTCGGGATGCTCGGCCGTGCGCACGATCATCGTCAGGTTGCCCGGACTGTTCTCGATCTCGTCGATCGCCGGCATGCTCCAGCAGACGGCCGCGACCGCGAGCGCCGCGAGCGCCCAGGGCCAGATCCGCGGCGGCCGTCGCGGCGGCTCCGGCTTCGGCGGCGATGCCTGTGCCAACGATTGGGGGACGACTCCTGAGCCGTGACCCACGCGCGCGCGTGTGCGCGCGTGTGTGGCGTCACGATCGAGAGCCTCCTTACTCGTGGGCCATGCGCGCGTGCGTGCGCGCGCGTGCGTGCTCTCCCACACCGATCCGATCAGCAGACCGCCACAGCCGACCACCAGCAGCACCGCGGTGGGCGCCGCGTACATGAGGTGCGTCTGCGTGATGAAGCTCGCGACGAGCGCGACCGCCGGCAGCAGCCGACGGTCGCCGCACGCAAGCGACCAGCACATGAAGATCAGCAGCAGGAACGGGAACAGCCCGGCCGCGGGGTTCCAGATGTCGTGCATCGCCTCGCCGGGCAGCGACTGGCACATCAGCGCGATCCCGACCGCCGTTGCGAACATCAGCACGACCCCGCCGCGGCGGCGCGCGAGCGCGACGCATCCAATGATCGCCAGCGTGTTGACGATGCACATCGTCACGGCGATGCTCGTCACGCTGCCGAACCGCGCCGGCAGCGCCAGCAGCCAGTAGAGCATCGGGCCGGGGCTGTGCAGCACCTGTCCGTGCACCACCAGGCCCGCCTCCGAGTACTGCCCGACCAGCGGACTGTGCGCGGTCAGCACATCCCACGCGCGCGTGGCGATGATGCCGTCGTCGCCGGCCGGCACCCAGCCGGCGCGCACCGCTTTGACCGTCGAGCTGATCACCGGGATCGACGCGGCGAGGCCCGCTGCGATCGGCGGCACGCACACGGCGAGCGCGTGCGCGATTCGCTTCGCGATCCGCCGCCAACCCAGACCAGACCGGCGCGGCAGAACGAGACCCGCTGCGGCCGGGCCCGGCGCCGGCACGGCCAGACCCGCGTCGGTGCCCTGCGCTTGCTCGCGTCGCCTGCTCGTGTCCCGCCACGGCACCTCGACAGCGTGTCACGTTGAAAGGCGGCTGTAGAGTCCTGTGGATGATCTCGGCGCTCTCGCGACCGGCATGACCCTGGTCCTGCTCACCGGCGCCACGCGCGGCATCGGTGAAGCCGCCGCCGTCGCGCTCGCCGCGCAGGGCGCGGAGCTCGCGCTCGTCGGCCGCGATCGCGAGCGCGTCGGTCACACGGCCCAGCGGGCACGGGCCGCAAGCGGCGGTCAGCCGGTCCACGAGCACGTCGCCGATCTGACCCTGATGTCAGACGTGCGCGCGCTGGCCGAGGACGCCCGCAGCCGCTACGAGCACATCGACGTCCTCGCCAACAACGCCGGCGCCCTGTTCGCGACACGGCGCGCTACCGCGGAAGGCTTCGAGCGCACCTTCGCGCTCAACCATCTTGCGCCGTTCCTGCTCACCAACCTGCTGCGCGACCGCCTGCGCGGCGGACGCGTCGTGACGACGACCTCCGACGCCCACACCTCCGGGCGCCTGGACCTCGAAGACCTGCAGTCCGAGCATCGCTACGCGGCGATGAGGGTCTACGGCACGACGAAGCTGTGCAACATCCTGTTCACCCGCGAGCTGGCGAAGCGGGCGTCCGAGCTGCACGCAACCTGCTTTCACCCCGGCGTCGTGCGAACCGGGTTCGGCAAGAACGAAAACGGCATCTGGAAGGTGCTGACGACGGTCGCCGGACCGTTCTTTCGCTCGCCCGAGCGCGGCGCTCGCTCGCTCGTTTGGCTGGCGCTCTCCGAGCAGGCCGCAGACCTCACCGGCGCCTACGTCCAGGACGAGCAGGTGCGATCGCCGAGCCCCCAGGCGCAGGACGACACGCTCGCCGCCGCCCTGTGGGAGCGCAGCGCCGAGCTGGTGGGTCTGTCCACGGGCGCACCCGCCTGAGCGCTCGACGGCTCGAGGCCGCCACCGACCAAGCCTGCGACCGAACTCGGCCAGCATGCAAGCCCAGTCTGTTCGCCGTCGGCGCGCCGTCCCTACACTGTGCCGCTCTGTGCGCTCGCGCCGCCCCGGGGTTCTGATCGTCGCCGTCGCCGGCTTGCTGGCGTGTCTCGGCACGGGCATCGCCGCGCCATCCGCAGCGGCCGCCGGCTCCCAGGAACGACCGCTGACGATCAGCGTCGGCTCGCAGCCCGGCGCCGTGATCCCGGGAGATTTCCTCGGGCTGTCGCTCGAGACCCCGGCGCTGCACCTGCCGGCGCTCGAAACACGCTCGCCGCTGCTCGCCAACCTGCTCTCGGGCCTCGGCAAGGGCGTGCTGCGCGTCTCCGGCGACTCGGTCGACCACACGCAGTGGCTGCCCACGCCCGGTCCGGCGGCGTCGTGGGCGCTGACCACCGTCACGCCCGAAGATCTGCATCACCTGGCAGCGGTCTTGAACGCCAGCGGATGGCGTCTGATCCTCGGGCTCGATCTCGGACACCTGCAGCCGAGCGCGCTCACCGAAGAGGCCAACGCGGCCGGCTCGATCCTCGGCGCCTCGCTCGCGGGCCTGGCGATCGGCAACGAGCCCGATCTGTACACCCAGCCGCCGGCCCAGCCGTTCCGCTCGGTGCTCGGAAGCGAACCGCTGCGCTCGGGCGGGTGGAGCTTCTCGAACTACCAGGGCGAACTCGCGAAAGCCCGCAACGCGGTCGCGGCGGCGGGCGCGTCCACTCCGCTCTACGGACCCGAGAGCGCCACCGGAAACTGGCTGCAGGCATACGCCAGCACGGAGGCCGCCGGCACGGCGGCGCTCAGCGCCCATCTCTACCCGCTCGATCGCTGCCGCTCCGAGCGCCTGCTCCCGCACGGCCCGACGATCGCTCAGCTGCTGAGCGCCGCCGTGCAGCAGAGCGAGACCGGCCGGATCCGAGAACTAGCCGGAATCGCCGACAGCCACCACCTGCCCCTGCGCATCGATGAGCTGGGCTCGATCGCCTGCGGCGGCCAGCCCGGCACCAGCAACACCTTCGCCGCCGCGCTATGGGCGCTCGACGCCGCGCTGATCGCCGCGCGCGAAGGCGTGGCGGGCGTCAACTTCACCAGCGGACTGGGCTCCTGCCAGGCGGGCGGCACGTTGCTGTCGCCGTGGTACTCGCCGCTCTGCGCCCTGGCGAACGGCCAGCTGACCGCGCGGCCCGAGTACTACGCGCTCGCACTGGTGCGCTCGCTCGAGGGCTGCGCCTTCGTGCCGGTCAGCGCGCACAGCACGCGCAACGTCGCCACCTTCGCGCTGCGCGCCCCCGACGGGGCGCTGCACGTCGTGATCGACGACATGGAAACCGCGACCAGCGGCGTCGGCGGCGACCACGCCTCGAGCTCGCCGCGCCCGATCCCCGTGACGCTGCTGCTAGGGCCCGCCTACAAGCACGCGAGCGCGCTGCGCCTGAGCGCGCCCTCGGCCGGCGCGCTTCAGGGTGCCAGCCTCGGAGGCGTCGCGCTGCGCGCCAACGGAACGCTACCGAACCCCCACTCCGAACCGCTGGCGAGCTCGGGCGGCACGGTGACCGTCCGCGTCCAGCCCGCCAGCGCCACCGTCGTGACGCTGGCGGCCCACGCCTGAGCTCGATGCTCGCGGCTTAGAACGGCCCGGGGCCCGGTTCGCCGCCTTCGGTTTCAGGACTGGCGAGCACGCACTGCCCGCGGCGCCGACCGAACACGGTGTTGGGCTCGGGGCTGCGCGGATACAGTTCTTCGGTCAGATCGGCGCTGTTCCAGACCATGCTGTTGCCCACGCAAACGAGGTTGCCGTAGATCACGTTCGAGAGGATCTCGATCGCATCAGGGTCCGCCAACTGGTTTTCCTTGATGCGCATATCCCCGCTGACCCTCAGGCGCGCGAGGCCCAACCAGCAAGACGCGAGACCACTCACCCTTATGTTCCCGCGGATCGTCGTGTCCTCGTAATCGCTGTACACGGGGCTGTCGAATTCGGCGAACGGACCCGTCGGTTCGCAGCTCTCGCCGCCCCCGCCGCCAATCTGCCGAACCCGGCCGAAGATGCGGCTGTTGTGCACCACGACCCCCAGCGCTTCGTTCGCGACCAGATTGCCGAAGATCCTGCTCCTGCTCGACAGGGTCGGGTCTTCAGGGTCGGGGTCGTCGAAGCAGGCGAAATGTTCGGGCTCGCATCCGAGGATCAGCGTCGCGCCTTTGAGCACGCGCACCCGCCCATGCACCGTGAGCCGCGAGTTGTCCTGGCCGTAGGCGGCCAGCAGCGTCGAGCCTTCCGTGATCACCAGGTTGCCGCGAACGATCGCGCGTCCCGAGTCGACCTTGCAGACGCCTTCGACCAACACCGGGCCGGCGTACTGGCCCGAGAGGATCCCGGGCGCTTCCGCCGTGCCGGTGCATCGCGATACCCGGGCAGCGACCGCGCTCGGGGCCACGACACATGCGCTGAACAGCGCGAGGCCAGCTATCAGCGAGCCGCGCAGCCCTCTCCGAAGCGTTCCTCTCGAACCGGTGATCTCCATGTCCTGCCCCTTTCGACGTCGCTCCCTAACAACGATCCGCAGCCTGCCAACTCACGCGGCCAGACGGCCAGCCCGCTAGACGATACGCCTCCATGCAGTCGGCGGCGTCGCGCCAGGCACCGCGACCGAGGCCCGCGACGCGTGTCTGACAGCCGAGCGCAACGGCGCACCGTGGTCTGCGCACCGTGGGCTGCGCACCGTGGGCTGCGCACCGTGGTCTAGAGTGGCCCTGATGAGCGCCCAATCCGACGACGACCTGTTCGGCGCGGAGCACATCCGCGTCTACCGGGAAACCGCCGGCGCGCGCGGACACGACTGGCGCGGCGGGACGATCCTGCTGCTCACGACCCAGGGACGCAGAAGCGGTGAGCCCAGGACCACCCCGCTGCTCTACCGCAGCGACGGCGAGCGCTGGGTGATCGTGGCATCGAAGGGCGGCGCGCCCCGGCACCCGAGCTGGTTCGAGAACCTGCAGGCCAACCCCGACGCCGAGATTCAGGTCAAGGCCGACCTCGTGCCCGTACGCGCAACCGTCGCGCAGGGAGCGGAGCGCGACCGCCTGTGGTCGCTGATGACCGAGGACTGGCCCGCCTACGACGACTATCAGGCGCGTACCGAGCGCGAGATCCCGGTCGTCGTGCTTACGCGACGTTAGCGGCACTTCGACGACGGCTTCAGCGGGCGGCGACGCGACGTATCTGAGGCAAGGCAACACGCCGAACCTATGGGCCCGCCTGGACTCGAACCAGGGACCTACCGATTATGAGTCGGCAGCTCTAACCAACTGAGCTACGGGCCCGCTCGCGTGCAGGCCGTGCCCGCGCGCGACGCGCCAGACGCTAGCAGCGAGATCCTGCGATGCTCCCTGCCGCCGCCTGGCCTTCCGGCCAGTTCGCCGGCTCGGCGTCGGCGGCGACCACCGACCACCACCAGGCCACAGGAGGGACCATGCCAGACCGTGCCGCGATCGTGACCGGCGCATCGAGCGGGATCGGGCTTGCGATCGCTCGCATGCTCGGGCAGGAAGGCTTTGCGATGACGCTCGCCGCGCGACGACCGGAGAAGCTTCAGGAGGCCGCCGACGGGCTCGCGGCCGAGGGCTTCGAGCTGCAGGCGGTGGCCGGCAACGTCTCCGACGAGGGCTTCATCCAGCGCGTCGTCTCCGCGCACCGCGACCGCTACGGCCGCCTGGACGCGCTCGTCAACAACGCCGGCGTCGGCGTCGGTGCCCCGGTCGGCGAGATCGTGACCAAGCGCCTGGACCTGCAGCTCGACGTCAACCTGCGCTCGATCGTGCTGTTCTATCGCGAGGCGCTCGAGCTGCTGAGGGCGGCCGCCGCCGAGCACCGCAACGCGCTCGTCGTCAACACCTCCTCGATCTCGGGCAAGCGCGGCGAGGCCTGGCTGTCGGTCTACTCGGCCGCCAAGCACGCCGTCGTCGGCTGGACCGAAGCGATGAACAAGGAGCTCAGCGCCGAAGGGATCAAGTCCACGGCGCTCTGTCCGGCATTCGTAGACACGCCGATGACCGACTTCGTCAAGGAGCACGTCAAGCCCGAGGACATGATCCGGGCCGAGGACATCGCCGAGTCGGTCCGCTTTCTGCTGCGGGTCTCCCCCGCCTGCGTCGTCCCCGAGATCATGTTCGTGCGCCCCGGCGAGGGCCTGTAGGGTTGCACCGCGATGAAGCTCGGCGTCCACATCGGCTACTGGGGCATCGGCCTCAGCTCTGCCGATCAGCTGGCGATCGTGCAGGAGGCAGAGCGGCTCGGCTATGACTCGGTCTGGGCCGCCGAGGCCTACGGCTCGGATACCGCGACGGTGCTCGCGTGGCTCGCCGGGCAGACCAGCAAGATCAGGCTTGCCTCGGGCATCTTTCAGATGCCGGCCCGCTCGCCGGCGATGACCGCGATGACCGCGGCCACGATCGACCAGCTGTCGAACGGGCGCATGATGCTCGGTATCGGCTCCTCGGGACCGCAGGTGGCCGAGGGTTGGCACGGCCAGCGCTTCGGCAGGCAGCTGCAGCGCACGCGCGAGTACATCGCGGTCGTGCGCATGGCGCTTGCGCGCGAACGCCTCGAGTTCCACGGCGAGACGCTCGAGCTGCCGCTGCCCGACGGGCCGGGCAAGGCGCTCAAGCTCACGATCTCCCCCGTTCAGGAGCAGATCCCGATCTACCTCGCCGCGATCGGACCGAAGAACACCGAACTGGCCGGCGAGATCGCCGACGGCTGGCTGCCGACGCTGTTCTCACCCGAGCACGTCTCGGAGCTCAAGCCGTTGCTCGAGGCGGGCGCCGCGCGCTCGGGCCGCTCGCTCGAGAGCTTCGACATCGCCCCCACCGTAAACGTCTTCGTCAGCGACGACCTCGCCGCCGCGCGCGACGCGATGCGCCCGTTCATCGCGCTGTACGTCGGCGGGATGGGCTCGCGCAAGCAGAACTTCTACAACCAGGTCGTCTCGCGCTACGGCTTCGGCCGCGAGGCCGCCGAGATCCAGGACCTGTACCTGGAGGGCAAGCGCGAGGAGGCGATGGCCGCGATCCCCGATGCGCTGATCGACACCGTCTCGCTGTGCGGCCCGCCCGAGGTCGTGCGCGAGCGCCTCGCCGTGTTTCGCGATGCCGGGGTCGGCACGCTCGGGGTCACGCCGATCGCCTTCACCGTCGAGGACCGTCTCACGCAGCTGCGCCTCGTCGCCGAGCTCGCCGCTTCCTGAGCGCCCGGGCGATGGCTCCGCCCGAGCCCGTGGCCTCCCTCGCGCACGAGCCGCCCGCGGCACTGCCCGGCTCCGCGGCCGTGCCAGGCTCTCGACTGCGCGTCCTGCTCGGCGCCTTCGGCGATCCAGGACACGCCTTTCCGATGATCGCGCTCGCTCGGGCCCTGCGCGCGCGTGGGCACGAGGTCACCCTGCAGACCTGGCGGCGCTGGCAGGCCCACGTCGAGGCCGAGGATCTCGCCTTCGCCCCCGCGCCCGAGTACACCGTGTTCCCGACGCCCGAGTCCGCCGGCGAGCCGCTCGACTTCTACGAGGCCGTCGTCCACGCCACTCACGACACCCTGCCGCTCGTCAGCGCCCTGCGCCCGGACGTCGTCGTCGCCGACATCCTCACGCTCGCGCCGGCCCTGGCGGCCGAGCTGGCGGCGATACCGCGGGCCACGTTGATCCCCCACGTCCATCCCGAGCACGAGGCCGACTTCCCGATCTACTCGCTCGGCGCGCGCCTGCCGCGGACGCAGCTCGGACGCGCCGTGTGGAGGCGCCTGCAGGCGCCCGCGCGCCGCGGCGTCGAGCGCGGCCGCGGCGAGCTCAACCGCACGCGCGCGCGCCTGGGCCTGCCCGCGCTCGCACACGGCCACGGCGGCACCAGCCGCCAGCTCGCGCTCGTCGCAACCTTCCCCCAGTTCGAGTATCCGCGCGCCTGGCCACCCTGGGCGCACGTCGTCGGGCCGCTGATGTGGGAGCCGCCGGCCGACGACGTCGAGCTGCCCGACGGACAGGCCCCGCTCGTGCTGGTCGCTCCGTCGACCGCGCAGGACCCCGACCACCGCCTGCTGCACGCGGCGCTGCGCGGCCTCGCCCGCGCTCCGGTGCGTGTGCTCGCCACCTGGAACCGGCGGCTTCCGTCCAGGCCGCTGCTCGTGCCCGCCAACGCGAAGGTCGTCGACTGGGTCTGCTACTCGCGCACGATGCCGCACTGCGATGTCGTCGTCTGCCACGCTGGCCACGGCACGCTCGTGCGCGCGCTCGCGTCGGGCTGCGCCGTGGTCGCCTGCCCGTGCGCGGGCGACATGAACGAGAACGCCGCCCGCCTGGACTGGGCGGGCGCCGGCGTGCGCCTGCCGCGGCGCTTCGTCTCGCCGCGGCCGCTGCGCCTGGCCGTGGAGCGCGCGCTCACCGAGCCGGCGATCCGGGCGCGGGCACGCGAGCTCGCGGCCTGGCAGCAAGCGCACGACGCCGGCGCGCTCGCGGCCGAGCTGGTCGAGCGCCTGGCCGGCGCCTCCACCCCTGCCAAGCAGGGTCTCGCCGCTCTGTCCTGACCGACCGCGGCTCGCGGTCGCGGTCCTCAAGTGGAGAGCTCGTGTGCCACTCGCGGCTGGGCGTCCAGCGAAGGCACCATCGGGCTGTCTCGCCGCCCGAGTCCGTGAGGCGTCTTCTCCCAATAGAACGGGTTGCGGATCAGCTGGACGAGCGCCCGCCAGGCGGCGATCGAGTGGAGCACCCAGTAGAGCGGGTTGAGCAGCGTGAACGGCGCGGAGCGCCACTCGTGGCCGCGCATCGCGGCGATCAGGTTCAGCGCGATCATCACGCAGTTGCCGACGATCAAGTTGATCAGCGCGACCGTCCAGAACGTTCCCGAGTTCAGCAACGGCAGGTGGGGCTCGCCAAAGCCATACCAGGCGACGGTTCCGGCCCACATGATCGGCGCGAGCAGGAATGTCAGTGGAGTGCCCGCAATCAGCAGCAGGAAGGCAAGCGTGTCGACCATCCCGACCTGGCGGACGAGATGGCGCGGCGAGCGCATGTGCACGAGCGTCGTCTGCATGTAGCCCTTGATCCAGCGCGTGCGCTGACGGATCCACGGGCGCAGCTCTGCACACGCCTCCTCCTCGGTGTCGGAGTCGATCACGCCCACGCGGTAGCCTTCGACGGCGGCTCGCAGGCCGAGGTCCGCATCCTCAGTGACGTTGTGCGGATCCCAGCCGAGCAGCGCGCGCAGCTCGGGCACGCGAAAATGGTTGGACGTGCCGCCCAGCGGAATCGGCAGGCCGAGGCGGTCGAGGCCGGGCAGCATCGTGCCGAACCAGTACCCGTACTCGAGACTGAACATCCGCGTGAGCAAGTTGGTCCGGTAGTTCCAGTAGCGCAGCCGCGCCTGCAGGCAGACCGTGTCCGCGCCGGCGCGCTCGAACGCGGCGACGGCCTTGCGCAGCTGCTGCGGGTCCGGCCGGTCCTCGGCGTCGTAGATCACGAGCAACTCGCCGCGCGCGAGGAACAGGCCGACGTTGCAAGCCTTCGGCTTGGTCTTCGGCTGCGCGTCGGGCACGATCACCAGACGCACCGTGGCCGGCGGCTGCGCGGCGCGGGCCGCCTCGATCGTCTCCTCGTCGTCGGACTCCAGAAGCACGAGCACCTCGAGCTTCTCGGCCGGGTAATCGATCGCGCCGAGGTTCTTCATCAGCTCGCCGATGACGTTGGCCTCGCGGTAGACCGGCACCAGCACCGTGTAGCGGGGAAGGCGGCGGTCGTCGCGCTCGGCGTCGGCGGCGCTGGCTCGCGCCCCGCAGCCCACTCCGACGAGGCACGCGAGCAGCTTGAACGCGACCGCCGCGATGAACGTCACGTTCGCGGCGAGCACGAGCAAGCCGACCGCGAGCTGCCACTGCACCACCAGCCCGATCACGAACAGGATGCACGCCACGAGGACGCTGCGCTTCTGCCCCGCCGACCAGCCGGCGGCGGCGGAGAGGTCAGGCCGTCTGGCCATCAGCTCGCCGGTCGAGCGGCGCACGATGTGCTCACGGAAGCAGCGGGTGATCGTGCGCTCGATATCAACAGGCGTGGTGGTCCGCATGCTCACTTTCGAGCCCGCCCCCAGATGTCGGCGCACCCGCTTGCGCAGCTCCGGCGTGGGCGACTCGCAGGTCGCGACGATCGTGGCGCTGCCGTCTTTGCCCACCGGCACCCAACCCTCGCTCAACAGCACCTCGGGGTCGAACTCGCGCACGAGCGATTCGTCGATCTCCGACGTGAGCAGGTCGATGAACGGCAGCCGCCACTGTTCGCCCAGAGCACGCTGCAGCTCGAGGCGGTGCACGCGCCCGGCCGCGAGCAGGATCTGCCCGATGCGCTCTCCCGTTTCCCGCTGGCGCTCGAGCGCCCACGCGAGCGTCTCGCGATCGATCAGGCCCGCGGCCAGCAGCGTCTCGCCGATCGGCGCCGGCTGTGCAGACGGCGGCCGCACGTCGGACCTGCGCCTGCGCGGCCTGAGGGCATCCTTCGCGTCGGCGCGCCGTACGCGAATCGCTTCGGCTCGAGCCCGGTCCGCGGTGTCCGCTCGAGTCGGAAGCGCCCTGAGTCGGTCGCCGGAGCGCGTCGACGCCATGTGCTCGCCTCGGACGTCGGCACGGGTTCGCTTGAGACGATGCGCAGCAGTGGACGAACATTCGAGAGCAGTCGCCTCGATTCGACGCCTTCGGCCTGCGCGTCGCCCAAGACACGATGGGCGACCGGCTCTCGATAGCGCCAAGCTGACCGAAACCGTCGCCTCGATGCTCCCTCCCGGCCCTCTTCGCGCCCAGTGCCGGCCCGTTCGCAACGGCATGGAGCCGTCGTCACAGCCTCAGCTCCGGGGGTGGGACTCGAACCCACAACATCTCGGTTAACAGCCGAGCACTCTGCCGATTGAGTTACCCCGGATCGCGCTACCCAGGAGGGCGCTTGTCCACCGTGTGGGTCGGAGCGGGAACCATCCCCTCCTCGACCTCAGCGTGGCAATTAGAGCATAGAAGCACACACTTTTGCGCCTCGATCCGGAGCGTGTCGAGCGCCACGGCGACTCCCTTCGCGTTTATTGCAAGTCGCTTCTCCGACGGTTCGAGGTGATGGAAGTGCAGCGCGCGCATGCTCCGGGCGTACCCGCAGATACAGCACGCCCCGCCTGCCTCCCTCACGAGGATGGCCTTCACCTTCCGGCGCCTACGCGCGACTGCGGCCGAGCGACAGCGTCTGCAGCGGTAGTAGCCGCGTCCATCGAGGCAGAACTCGGTCTCTCCGTGACGCCGACAGTTCATCGTTGCCGTGATGAGGCCCGCCTGCTTTGCGAGCATCGCGCCATCAGACGATCGTCTTCCCTGGCCACCACGCGTCTTGAGGCCATAGCGGGTCAGCCAATGCCGCACGGTCGCCTTGCTGCGGTCGAGCTCCGCCGCGATCTGCGCGATCGACAGCCCAGCCTCGACCAGCGGCTCGAGCTCGCCCCTGGCAATCCCCCCACGAGCAGCGTGTCGCTCGCGGTTCGCTGCGGCCAGCCGGTGCTTGCCGACCCAATAGCTGACCGTTGCTTCATGCAGGTCGAAGCGTCTGCCGATCTCCGCGAGTGACAGTCCTCGGCTGAGAAGCTGCTCCAACGAGGCGCGATCCATGCACCGTATTGTCGTCGGTGCTGGGGATGGAACGCGACGAAAACACCCACAGCGGCGCAACAAATGTGTGCCGAGATCGTGTCTTGGGCAGAACGAGGATGCCGGCCCTCCTCGTGAGACAGACCGCCGCGCCCCGAGGCGCATGCGGGCGGCTTCGGGCCCCGCTGCTCGACACCGGCGGTCACGCCTGCCGGTCCCCCGTGTGCTCCAGGGCTCGCCCGTAGGCGCCGTCGAACTCGCGCTTGACCTGCGCCCGGCGCCGCGCCAGCTCGCTCACTTCGCCGCCCTCGCGGCCGCGCGCCGCCTGGATCTGGCGGTCGATCAGCGCCAGCTCGAGCTGCAGGCGCTGCGCCGGCAGCATCGTCGGGTTCGCGCGCTCCGAGCCCGCTTCGACGATCAGCTCCGCCATCAGCCTCCTCAGCCGCTCGTCGCTGCCCCGCGCCGCCTCGTCGCCGGCCTGTTCGCCCTCGCCGGCGTGCGCCTCGGTTTCGCCCCCGTCAGCCACGGCGAGCAGCGGTTCGTGCAGATGCCCGCGCAGCGCCCGCGCCGCCACGCGCAACAGCCCGCTGGTGAAATACGCGTCCAGGTCCAGCTCGCCAAGCGCCGGCTCACCTTGCTCGGGCGAGGCGATGCACAGCGCCAGAAAGGCCCGTTCGCTGTCTTCGCGGCGCGACAACCCGGCGCCCGCGCCCACGCTGTGCCGCTGGCCCCTGTAGCCGGAGCCCGAGCCGCGCGGCGGTCCAGCGCGCTGCCCACGCTCCGGAGACGCGCGCGGAGCGCTCCTCACCGCGCCGCGCCCGCGGGCGGACACGGGCACGTCCGCGCTCAGCAGCGCCTCGGTCACGCTGTCCTTGAGATCCAAACGCCCCGCCACCAGCCGGATCAGCTCATCGCGCATCGTGCTCGGACCGAGCGTCGCGAAGATCGGACGCAGCTCGCTCACCATCCGGTCGCGGCCCTCGACGCTCGAGTGATCCCCCGCCTCGAGGATCCGCTGCGCACGAAACCGCACGAACGGCACCGACGCTTCGAGCGCGCGCTCAATCGCTGCCGCGCCGTCGCGCTGAACCAGCTCCGCCGGATCCATGCCCGCCGGCAGCGGCACGACGCGCAGCTCGAGCCTGCGCCGCTGCGCCAGCTCGGCCGCCCGCAGCATCGCCTCCTGACCC